>Ga0180437_10002099_pt1 | contig 32620 bp, 43 predicted proteins | sample SS_ome_4_FD_132410 | JGI IMG/M metagenome (GOLD analysis project Ga0180437, IMG submission 132410) | Hypersaline lake sediment archaeal communities from the Salton Sea, California, USA - SS_3_D_1 metaG | ecosystem: Environmental > Aquatic > Non-marine Saline and Alkaline > Hypersaline >... | reverse complement strand
TTCGGTAAGTTTTCACATGGTAAAATCACCCTGCAACGAATTTTGATTTTTATTGCAGGAATCCCCCAGGCTACGACCTGGGGTTAAATTCATTAATCTTTTCTATAAGTTGCGATATTGTTTCAATTGCAAAATCATCCATGATTTCAGCGCATTCAAGACAAATGCTCATTTTTTCTGATCGCTTGCCTTTTTCAAAGGGCATTTCAACGCTCTTATCTATATCTATTGATCTAAGGCACGCCGTGCATTTGATTTTATTTTCCATGATATCCCCTCCTTTTACTATTATTGATGCATAAACCGATCCAATAAAATATGTCGAATATTCGCACGGTTACGATTTTGTAACTGTTTAACGATTGGACATTATTTTAAAAAAATCTGGAATTTAGGCTAATTCGCTGATATGTTTGATCTAAACATGCCTAAACTATGAACACCTAAATCGTTTAAGGATTGAACACTTTGGAACTTAACATTGAATATCGTGAGCTTTCTGGGCTAATTCCATATGCCAGAAATGCACGAAAACATTCGCAAAATCAGGTATCTCAGATTGCAGCGTCCATCAAAGAATTCGGCTTTAATTCCCCGGTTCTTTTAAAAGACGATTCGACAATAATAGCCGGACACGGGCGCGTAATGGCCGCCGAAAAGCTCGGTCTTAAAAAAGTGCCGTGTATATACCTAAAGCATTTAACGCCAACACAGGCCAAAGCATACGGTATTGTGGATAATCAGCTTACCCTCAATTCGGAATGGGACGATGAGCTTTTAAAGCTTGATATTCTTGATTTAAAATCCGAGGATTTTGATCTTGATATTTTAGGTTTTGAAAAAGACCAGCTTGATGACATTATCGGATTTTCGGGTGACATATCGGGTCAAACCGATCCCGACGAGGTTCCCGATGTTGAGGAAAAAGATGTTTGGGTGAAACCAGGCGATCTATTTCAACTAGGTGATCATAGGGTTTTATGCGCTGATTGTACCGTGAAAGAAAACGTTGATAGGCTAATGGACGGTCAAAAAGCTGATATGGTTTTTACTGATCCGCCGTATAACGTAGCGTCTAATTCTAAAAACGTTGCTGCGTCGGTTTCAAGGGCCATGAATGATTTAAAAAATTCAGATTGGGATAAGGGTTTTGAAATTGAGAAGGCGTTAGAACAAATAAAAAGTATCATAGAAAACGGAAGTGTATACATATGGTGTAGTCATTTTTTGTTTTCTAGAATAGTAGAAGGCTTGTCGGATTGGGCTAAATTTACAGGCTGGAATGTTTGGTCTAAACCAAACCCAATGCCGTCTTTAATGAAACGTCATTGGAGTTGGAATAGTGAACTGTGTTGCTATTTTACTATAGGTAAACACGTTTTTAATTTCCCCGATAGCGGTCACGCACTAGCATCTTGGAATTTTAATAAAATACATGTAGCTACTGAAGGTCTAGGGCATCCTACTCAGAAACCTACAGAGTTATGTTCGCACGTAATAAAACATAGTTCTAACAAAGGTCAGCTAGTTCTTGATCTATTTCTTGGTTCTGGCTCAACTCTCATAGCTTGCGAAAAAACTTCTCGCAAATGCTACGGCATGGAAATAGATCCTCATTATGTTCAGGTTATAATAGAACGCTGGGAAGCTTTTTCTGGTAAAAAGCATGTTAAACTATAAAAGGGAGCTTTATATGAAACCCAAAAATCTATTGGTATACTACGGATGGTTAAATTCTTTTAATTCAGCAACAAATAGCTGGACAAATGAAAAGGTCGCACAAGAGCTTGCTAAGTATCATCTTTTGGTGATAGGAGACGGGATTCAAAGTTCATCACACGGAGACTATTCAAATACACAGTCTATTCTTCCACGAGTTAAAGCGTTAAATCCAGATGTTCAAATTTTCGGTTATGTCACAGTTAATCAAACGTTTTCTAATTTCAAAACTAAAGTCGATGAGTGGAAAACTCTTGACATTGATGGCATTTTTATGGACGAAGCCGGATACGATTATGGAACAGCAACAACAAACAGTCGCGAAGCGTTTAACGCAAAGGTTGATTACATTCATTCAAATGAGATGATCTGTTTTGCCAATGCGTGGAAAGCTCAGTATATTCTTGGCACAGAAAACGACGCGTCCTATCCAAATACAACGTGGAATCCTAACGCGATGGAATCCAATCTAACATCAATTGATTGGTGTCTTATTGAGTCGTTTGCCATTAAATCAGACGCTTCTTTTGAAACTAAAACAGATTGGAAAGCTCGTGGTGACGAATGGAAAGAGTACCAGGCTCTTTACGGAATTAACCTTGCCGGAAATTCTGTCATCTCCGATAGTGACGCAAATGGACAGGATAAAATGGATTTTATTTACACATCGGCAAGTATTTATTCTTTAGATGCTGTTGGATCTTCCGATACAAGTTATGGTGCGTCATCGGCAAAATCAAAATTCTGGAATAGACCAGATGTATCAAAGCTTGGCCTTACGTTCGATGATGCACCTGTTGTTGTTAACTGTGCTAGTGATTCGGATGTTTATATGCGCTATGTTGATTATGGTCTTATGAAAATAGACTTTTCATCCGGATCTGAATCATCATCAATAACGGAGTATTGATGCCAGCTAAGGGCCGTGAAAAAGTAGATTTAGAACAACTCGCCGCGCTTTGTCGACTAAAGCCCACGCTTGTCGATTGCGCGGCGTTTTTTAAGGTCAATCCGTCAACGATTGAAAAACAAATCAAACGCCACACGAAATTAACATTTTCGGAGTTTCGTGAACAAAACATGGTTGTAACCCGTAATGCATTGATTAGAAAGGCATTAGACATGGCAAAAAACGGCCATCCAGCAATGCTTATTTTTTGTTTGAAAAATCTTTGCGGATGGACGGATAAACACGAGGTTCAGTCTAATCCCGATAAACCATTTACGTTAGCGTATAAAATTGAAAAATGAATTCAAAACCGCACCTATGTGAATTCAACCCTACGGTTATCCCCTATCAATACGACGTAATAAAAGACGTTCGTTCGTTTGATTATTCAAAAGGTAATCTTGAAGTGCTTCTTTCGGGCTCCTATGGGTCTGCTAAATCTATTCTCATGGCACACATTGCAGCAACGCATTGTCTAATGAATTCAAGAGCTTGCGTGTGCCTGGCGAGACGTGCATTGCCGGATTTAAAGCGCACAATTTTTAAAGAGATCATCGATCATATTTCTGAAGATCTCGAAGAGGGTAAAGATTATTGGGTAAACGAAACATCGGCAACGATTGGTTTTCGTAACGGATCTACAATCATCTCGGCGTCGTGTGCAGATAAAAAATACACCAAAGTTCGATCTTTAAAGCTATCGATGGTTATTATCGAAGAGCTTATCGAACTTAACGATGAAGACATGCAGTTTTTTTTGGAACTTAAAGCGCGTCTTCGTCGCATACCTGGTATAAAAGAAAACGCTCTTTTAGCGGCTACAAACCCTGATGCACCAAGCCATTGGGCGTATGGTTATTTTATAGCAGAAAAAATTAACACACGTCATGTGTACTATTCCAATACGTTTGATAATCCATTTTTAGATAAAATTTACATCTCTCAGCTTGAACAAGACTTAGATCCTAAGATGGCGCGACGTTATATTCATGGAGAATGGATCGAAATTGAGCAAGAAGTAGTATACTATCAATATAATCACGAGCAAAACTTTAAGGACGATTGCTATCAAATAGATAACAATTATCCGATACATCTTTCGTGGGACTTTAATATCGGCGAGGGTAAGCCGCTTTCTGTGGTTTTGTTTCAGATTATTAATGATGTAATGCATGTGTTTGATGAGGTTGTTGTCGAAGGAATGAGAACAGCCGATAGCTGTGAGGAACTCGCCGGCAAGGGCGTATTAGATCACAGAACAAACTACATTGTAAACGGAGATTCAACGGGACGCTCAAGAGACACTAGAAATATTCGTTCTGATTATGATATCATCAAAAATTATTTGCTAAATTATGAAAATAAACACCAACAGCCTATTAAATTTGAAATTGATGTACCTTTGGCAAATCCTGCAATACGCCGACGACACAATCTGGTTAATGCTTATTGCAATAATGGTCAGCGTATAAGACTTTTTGTTTATAAATCTGCGCCGACAGCCGATAAGGGTCTAAGGCTGACACAACTTAAAAAAGGCGGTAATTATATTGAAGATGATTCTAAATCTTTTCAGCATATTACAACTGCAATAGGCTACGGGCTATGTTCAGAGGTATTTAGAAAACAAAAGAAACCTCAAGGCACGGTGGTTTTATAAGGAAGACAAGATGTCACAAGAAAATCAATTCAGAACGTTAGTTGATTATGTAGAGCAAAAAAGACCTTATATCTGTAAAAATAGAGATCTTTTTGAAATCTATGAGGGTGAGCTTTTAAAGTTCATCAAAAAAGAAATCGAAAGACAGTTTTCAGGTCAAACCCGTGCCGAAGTGGCAAGTCGTGCGGCACCGATAAACGTACTAAAACGTATAGTAGATAAACTGTCGAGAATTTATCAAGAACCTCCGACACGAATCATAGAATACGGCTCCGATGTAGATAAAGAGCTTTTAGATTCGTATGAAAAATCGTTTCGTATCGATGAGATTATGAACGTAGGAAACGAATTTTTTAATCTATTCAAAACTACACTTGTTCAGCCATATGTACATAAAGGCATTCCTAAACTTAGATCCATCCCCTCAGATAGGTTTGTGGTTTATTCAGATGATCCCATAGACGACATGTCGATGACTCATCTTATTATTCTTGAAGGTAAAGTCAAAGAAGTCACCGGAGAGATTGTTGAAATCTATAAGGTATATACCGACGATGAGTTTTATATCATCGATTCAAAGGCCAATCTTAGAACAGATTTTATGGCGCAACAAGGAAACCCCAACGGTGTAAACATTTACGGAAAAATTCCTTTTGTCTATGTCAATCAATCGCATAATCTTTTAATGCCTATTCAGGATTCGGATACGTATGCACTTACTATTCTTCTTCCGATTCTTCTTTCTGATCTTAATTTCTGCGTTAAATATCAAGCATTTAGCATACTTTTCGGAATCGACGTTGACGATGAAAATCTTCAGCTCTCGCCCAATTCATTTTGGAGGTTTAAATCCGAGGGTAACGGTGAGCAAAAACCACAGGTAGGTCAGATAAAACCCCAGTGTGATATTGATCAGGTTTTAGGGCTGATTCAATCTGAGTTTGCATTCTGGTTAAACTCAAGAGGGATAAGGACTTCAGCGGTTGGCGAGGTTACCACGTCGAATTTTTCATCGGGCATTTCAAAACTGATCGACGAAATGGATACCTACGAGATAACAAAAAAACAAATCGAATATTTTACCAATGCTGAAAAGCAACTTTGGAATCTTGTCATGCATCATATGCACCCTGTTTGGGTTAACGACAAGATGGTTGATACCAACGCACTTTTTTCGCCTACGTCTGAAGTAAACGTAAGGTTTTTAGATCTTGTGCCGATGGTAAGAAGAGCAGATCTTATTAAAGAACTTAAAGAAGAGGTTGCGGCAGGGTTTACTACACGAAAACGCGCAATTGGATCGTTAAATCCCAAGATGACCGAAGACGAAGTAGATGTGTTGTTTGATGAGATCGAAGAAGAACGTTTCGGCAGAGCACCACAGATTCAAGATAACGAAGAGGAAGACCTAGATGGCCAAGAGTCCTAAATGGGCACATACGTGGATTGAGATACCTAAAAAGTTCGGTCCTAACGAGCGTCGGGCTATTGCGCAGGATATTATTGATTATATTCAGGAAAGAACCGATCGCGGAAGGTCTGTTAATAATCTTCCGTTTAGAAAATATTCAAAATCTTATAGCCAGTCACTTGATTTTGAAATTGCTGGAAAATCAAGAGGAAATCCCAACTTGCAGTTAACAGGCGACATGCTTGTAGCACTTGAGCATTTATCAGACCGTCCGGGATCTATACATCTTGGCTATCAAAACGGTACAGACGAAAACGAAAAGGCGTGGTGGAACGATTCAACCGAGGGTCAGGTACGCAGACATTTTCTTGGTATATCTCAAAAGGATCTTAAATCTCAAATTCTTTCGAGGTATGAATAATGGCTGCAGAACTTGATCTAAAAAAGTTTTTATCTAGATTTAAAAGCGTTTTTAAACAAACACAGTCTCAGCGTGTACTAAAGGCTTTAGGCAAGCAATCTATTTTTCTTATCAAAAAAAGAACTCGTCTTGGATACGGTGTTAGGCGCGATTACGGTAAAAAGAAAAAACTTATTGGCCTATCTGAAAATTACGTACAATATAGAAAAGATAACAAGCAATTACTTAACAAGTTTACACGTCCATCAAGAAGTAATTTAACCTTTACCGGTCAGATGCTTGATTCGATGAAGATTAGAAAGATAAAACGAGGACGCCTAACGATTGGCCCATATGGACGACGTCGTGGTGAAAATCTAACAAATCAAAAGCTAGCACAATATGTTGAACAAAACGGACGGCCATTTAATCATCTTTCACAGCTTGAAATCAAACAGCTTCAACGTTTTTATCGCAAAACGTTTGGCGATTTGGTAAATAAGTATAAACTATAAATAAACAATTAAGGAATCGACAATGCTTGACGGAAATCAAAATCCCAGTGGGTCAGATCAGGATACTGCCGGTGGTAGTTCTGATATGAGTTCTCAGACATCAGAGGAAACACCAGCTGGTGGTTCACAGCAAGTTTCTTACGACACTCATCGAAAGCTTTTATCCGAGAAGAAAAGGCGCGACGAGGAGCTTCGAGAAGCCCGCGAACGGCTTGGTAGGTTCGAAGCCGAAGAGAAGAAACGAACTGAAGACGAGCTTCTGAAACAACAAAACTATGAAAAAATCATAGAGTTAAAAAACAAAGAGCTAGAAGAAACAACTCAAAAACTTAGCGGTATGCAAACACAGTTTACAGACATGCGTAAGTTCGATGCGTTTAAAAAAGCTCTTGGTAATGGAGATATCGATCAAAAGTATTGGGGTCTTGTAGATCTTAATGAGATCGTTATTCATCCAGAATCGACTGAAATCGACGAAATGTCCGTGACAAAATACGTTGATAAGTTTCAGTCGCAGTTTCCAGAAGTTATTAAACGTCCCAGTGGGGCGAATATGCCAGCAAATGCTCCAAAAGGTGTCGGTCAAACATTAACATATGAAGAATGGAAAAAATTACCGGCAAAAGAAATGCGAGCACGACTAAAGGAGGTTAGATCCTCTCAATAGTTAGCGTTTAGTTGCCGATTGAAGGGAGTCAATCAATGAGTGTAACTACATTAGCTGAAGTACAAGGTCAGATACAACAATTCTGGAGTCCAATGTTTACTAAAGAACTTAGGGCTGCTCAACTTTTAGGTGCATTAGTCAATAAAGACTATAAAGGTGCGATCAAAAAAGGCGGCGATACTGTAACAGTATCTCAAGTCAACGCTCCTAACGGCCAGCTTTTAACAGTTGGAACAGATGCGGATTCTTTTTCACCAGAAGCTTTGTCTATGACAGAGATCGAAATCAAAGCCGACAAAAGAGCGGTTGCTTCTTACGAGTTTGAAGATTTAGTATCGATTCAATCTCTTATCGATGAAGGCAACTCTGAGGTTATGGATTCTTTGGTTTATGCGATGAATAATCAAATAAACGAATATCTATATTCTTTAGTTTCTCCTTCGGCTGCAACTCCTGATCATGAGATCGTATCTACAGATATGAACGCCAACCAAGTTTCTGACATCAGAAAGCTTGCTGGTCAGGCAAAATGGTTAAAAAACAAGCCATGGTATGGACTGATCGATCCTAGTTATTACAAAGATGTTTTAGACGACACTACATTAAGTTCAACCGAATACGGCGCAACTGATTCTCCAGTAATTGGTGGCGAAGTTGCTCTTAAGCGTTTTGGTTTTTATCTTTTTGAAGACAACAGCCGATCTGAAGATTACGGTTTGTTTTTTCATCCAGATTTCTTGCATCTTGTACAACAAACTGAAGTTCAGGTTAAAATCTCTGACCTTCATTCCCAAAACAAGTTTGGTTACAACATGTCTGTTGATTTAGTTTTTGGTGCTAAGCTTGGAATCGCTGGCAATGTAAAACACATTAGAGTTCAAGGATCGTAATGACTGAATTATTTGATAGCCTTAATCCGTATGAGTCTTTAGATTATATTTCTGCAAAGACTCCAGAAGATTTGATCATGAAGGTCAAAGAAATTAGAACACCGATTAAGGTTATCAATATCATCTCTCATAATAGCCGTTTTATTGCGTTTATTATGGGAGATCTTCGAAAACCTACGAGAAAAAAACGTTCTGATACGAAAGGAATTAAATAATGGCTAATGCAAATGCATACAAAGAAATAAGTGCATGGAGTAATGAGCTTAAAGTAGAAAAGCTCACATACGATTTTTCTGAAGACACGGGTGCACAGGGCACGTATTCTTTAGCTAAGTTTTTGAAAAAAGCTTTAGTTGTTGATGCATGTGTTCAAGTTGAAACAGCGTGCACGTCCGCTGGCTTGGCAACAGTTCAAATCGGTACGTCAACTGGTGACGCAGACGCGTTTATGGACACAACGTCTGGCGCCGTAGCTAACCTCGTCGATGATTTTACTGTTAAAGAAACAGCGGGTCAGTCTTTGGTTGTAGCCGAAGACGAAACTGTAGATTTGGTTATTGGAACTGCTGATCTTACAGCAGGGAAAATCAATGTTTATTTAGCCTATTACAAGGCTGCATAAATAAGGAAGGGGGCAACTTGCCCCCTTTTTCATCATGGCGTTACCCCCAAATATAAATACAAAAGAGCAACTGAAGTTTGTCGAATGTGATGGAAACGTTGCCGTTCGAACGACTTTATGCGGCAGTGCACAAATTCGTCCATCAGGTCTTACTACCGAAGGTAAGATAACCGAGGTTCAAATTAGCTCAACATCGTGGACGGTACTTCCCGCAACGGCGCTTACCGATAGAAACGAAATCGGTATTCAAAATCTTTCGGGAATAGAGATTAAACTTAATTTTGACAATAGCGTAAGCGGATATGTCGGTGTCACGGTAGCAAACGGAAGTGAACGACATTATTCGATTACTGATGATATTTTAATTTATGCAAAAGCCGCAAGTGGAACTCCCACAATAACGGTTGAGGAATTGGCATAAAATGACCAGTGTTAATAGTTCCCTTGCAGGGCAATTAGATGTTTCTGGTTTAACGGCGACAACACCAATAGTTGCAAACGTCTCAATTCCAATTGCAAATACTGAAGTGTCGTATGCTCTTCCGTCGAGTACGAAATTTTTTAAGATTCAAAATAGATCTAATGGTCTTATGAAATTAGCATATTCTGTTGGGACATCTGGGACAACTTATTGGACACTGTTTCCAGGTCAGCAGTATTGTGAAAATAATATAGCATCGTCGGCAAGTTTAACGCTTTATTTTCAATCGCCTCAAGCCGCGCAGTTGCTTGAAGTGATATCATGGAGTTAAGAAAATAAAAAATCATCCGATACGAGGGTGTATTTTAATTTTTTAATTCCATTAAAGGAGACACGAGTATGTCATGTGTAACTAACAGGCTTATTTTTGATCCAACCGATGCTAATTCTATTGCTGCGTCAAGTTCAATAGGTGCATTTGTTAGAGCCGGTACCGATGGTGATTTGATCGGCTCGGAAACCTTAAACGCTCTTGAATGGCTTAGAGTTTCTGGTCCAATAATCGATTCGTCTGGAAACGAAGTTGCTGTAACGTCAAATGCTTTAGACGTAAACATTGCAGCAGCTCCTGGTCTTGGTATTTATGCAGAAGATTCGGCGCATTCCAGTGGCGACGATGGCCAACAGATTCTTGCCGTTAGACAAGATACCCTGGCAGCGTCTACATCAGCCGATGGTGATTATGCTTCGTTTAAATCCAACAATTTAGGTGAGCTTTATGTCACCGACACTGATGTTTTAGCCGAGCTTCAAGGCGGAATCAGTGTTGATGATGGCGGCGGCTCTTTAACAGTTGATGCTTCTGATCTTGATATTCGCGATTTAACAGCAGCAAGCGACTCTGTTGATGCATGGTTAAACGACGGATCTGGAAATGCAATTGGATCAACTGGCGGTTCTTTAGATGTAAACGTCACAAATTCAATTGATCTTGATGATGATCTTGCTGATACGGCAATTGAAAACACAGCAACTGCGGTTTCTGCAGCTGCTATTAACGTTGTAGCGTCTGCTCTTGCCAGCAGAAAATGGCTTGCCACGGCAAACGAAGGCAACAAATCGCTTTATTTTGGAAAAACCGGTGTAACTACAACCAATGGTTATCCACTACATCCTGGTATGCAACATGTTTGGAGAATCGGACCATCTGTAACACCACAAGTAATTGGCGGAACTGGTGCATCGTCTGAAGACATGCGTGTTATGGAACTTAGTTAATAGGAAGGGCCTGTGCCCTTCCCTCTTTTGGGGATAAAATGACAGATCAAATTACATTTACCGAAGCCGAGGTAAAGCGCATTGCTGATTTTATGAATTTTGTAATGACCAGAGCTGATTTTAAAATATCCGGAAAAGAGATGGTAGATTTTTACACTCTTTATAAGGACATGGTTTTACATCTTAAAAAATGTGAAGATCATATTATGGAATTAAAACAAGTAATCGAAAAGCCAAAGGACGCTGAATAATGGGCCAATGGTATGGTGAACGTGCAGAAGTTTACGATCAAACGTATGTTGCCACAACGTTATCTGTTGGGTCTACTCAGATTGAGGCTAAGGTTGGCGGCAGTCGCGATGAGAAGCGACAGTTGGTTATTTTATACAACGATTCAAACAATACTGTTTATTACGGACCAACTGGCGTGGCAACATCTGGTGCGAATAAGGGTATCCCAATTGAAAAAAGACAAGAAGTAGCCGTCCCTGTTGGAGACGTTGGACTTTATTTAATAGCAGGTTCATCTGGAAACAATGTTATCTGCCAGGAATTAGGATGAGAAACCAGTATTTTAAATCTCAAATAGCTCTTACTACTCCTTTTGATAATTCTACAAACGGATTTACTGCCGACGAGGTTCAATCAGCTATTGAAGAAGCCAGACAAATAGCTCTTGATCTGCCGGTTTATACTATTCCTTTAATTATGAACGGAACTATGTCAAATGGCGATTGGATTACCTATTCTAATTTAACCCCTGATAACTCGATTAGAATTCCTATTAAATCAGAACTTAAAGCCTTTACATACGATAACACAAGAACTTCTGTAGATTTTGATATGGAATTTTATTTAAACGGCAGAACAACAACTAAATACGCAACAAGAGAAGTACGTAACGTGGATTACGGAGGGATTTTTACAGGACTTTCTGACCCTTTTGATCCAGGTGATACGTTGGATATTAAATACGTTGATCAAGGCACAAATGCAAGTGATCTAACTGTTATTTTATTTTTTAGAGTAGTGAATTGAGGTTTATATGTCTAATTGTGTAACAAGTAATTTACAAACAGATATCAAATCTTTTATGACGTCGTGTGAATCGCTTATTAACGAAGCTCCGGCTATTTACAATCTTTATTGGAAATCAGGCGCATCTTCTGATCTGTCGTCTCTTGCCGATGGTGACGCAGCGACGGTTTCTACAAAACTTACTAAAGGCGAGTTAACAACCGGGCTGGCTTTTGTCGAACAGCTTGATAACTTTTTTCAAAACTCGGCTGTTACACAATCTGATTATCTTGGATCTTTATATCCAATTTATTACGGAAATAACGAAGCATCGGCGGTTGTTTCCACGGCTGTCGAGGCTATGGGTTCGAGGCTTTATGATTTGACATCGATGTGTCTTGAGCTTTTAAATCAAGGAAAAACAATAGAGGCAGAATATAACGCCAATGAAATAAGCGACTGTGTTGCCGTTTGGGAAGACGAGCGTATTGTTTACGGCTCGGAGATGACTAAAGTCGAGTTATCATCGGCAATTACTCTTATTCAACAATTTATGAAAGTTTTAGAAAACCAGGCGGTAACAGCCGGTGATTATGAATCGACAGTGCGTCAATGGGGAAGGTTATGATAGATATTCAAAGAATATTCTGGAACGACGACGGCACGGAAAAAGATCTTTCCGTTGAGCTTAACGAATGGCGCAGTGGATCATATACGCTTCCATTTGTAGCTGCCGACGATAGGCTTTATGTCGCGTGTGATCTTCCATTTAATCACAAATATATTGAAATCGATACGGCTAACGACCAGGCGACAAGTGTCAGTGTTGAAACCTGGTACGGTAACCAGTGGAACGCAGTAGTTGATCTAATTGACCGAACGGCATTATCAAGTGCATCGTTAGCGCAGTCTGGAATTATCGAATGGAAAACCGACCGTCTAAAAGGTTGGGATAGAGAGCTTGATAGTGATGACGTTTCGGGTGTTTCAAAGGTGGGAATTTACGACATGTATTGGATTCGCATGTCATTTAGTGCTGATTTAAACGTCAATACTGCATTAAAATACATTGGAAACAAGTTTTCATCGGATTCTGTTCTTTATGATTATTATCCAGATCTTTCAAACACATCTTTAAAAGAAGCCTTTGAAGCAGGTAAAACAACATGGGACGATCAGCATTTTATAGCTTCAGAGATGGTTATAAGAGATTTAAAAAAGAGAAATATTATCATTTCTCAAAATCAAATACTTGATTACGAAAAATTCAAAGAACCAACAATTCATAAGGTTGCCGAGATTGTTTACTGGGCTTTAGGAAGACAGTTTGACGATAACAGAACAAAAGCTCGGGCTTATTATGACGAAGCTATAAATCTTAAGTTTTTTGGTGTTGATCTTAATCGCGATGGTAATCAAAGCGACCGGGAAAAATCAACACAGACAGGATATTTAAGAAGATGACGGTTGTTTCAGATATATTTGATGCATTGGACTCGCTTTTAGATTCCACGTTAAGTGATTATCAAGAGTTTCCTAATCCATATGCTTTAGAAAGTAACGCCGATAGAATTTTAAAAAAAGGCTATGGGTTTGCATACGGGCCTGGAACAAACAGCAATCGTCTGGTTGGTTGCAAGCATACATTTGTTCAAGAATTTATCGTTGTTCTTACAAACGAAATTAATACAACAGATCATAATTTATCAGCCTTTAAAAACATTCAAAAAGCCATAATGGAAGATGTCAACTCTGTGTTTTTGGCCATTGAAAATGACGAAGACATAAACGGCACTGCTGTTAAGGCTATTTATACATCCCACGGGGGACTGGAAATACCTGAAGGAGATCGCGACAGGTATCTTTCGGTCGAAATGTCCGTCGAGGTTGAATTTTTTCAAAATAGGAGTTAATCATGGCTATTCAATCACGCAATTCAGTTTTGGCGGTTTTGGTTGAGACAACCGAGGGAACACCTGTACCGCCATCGGCAGCAACCGATTTTATCGCAATTCAAGATGATTTTACGATGTCTCCGGAGTTTGCAGTATTAGAAAATGCAGAACTTACCGGATCTTTAGGACCATCGAAATCAATTCTTGGTATTGAGCAACCAAGTGCGTCGTTTTCTCATTATCTTCGACATAGCGGCACAGAGGGTCAAGCACCAGGATATGGTGATTTACTAGAAGCTGCTTTTGGAAACGAAGATGTCGAAGCTACAGAATACGACACCATTGCCGGCTCAACTACAACGGCAGTTAAAGTAGATACTGGAGAGGGAACTAATTTTCGTCCGCTTCAAGCGCTTTTAATTAAAGACGGCACCAATGGTTATTCAATTCGTCCGATTGAATCTATTTCAAGTGATGATCTTGAGCTTCTTTTTGCAGTAGCAACCGCACCTGGGACGGGTGTTAATCTTGGAAAAGCGGTTACCTATTATCCGGCAGAAACCGGACACCAAACTCTTTCTATTTGGAATTATGTTGGAAATTCCGGTGCGATTCAGCTTATGGCCGGATCTAGGGTAACAGATTTTTCTGTAACAATTGACGCCGGAGAGCTTATTAATGCAAGCTACACACTAGAAGGTGTTGAATATTTTTATGATCCAATCGAGATCGAAGCAACAGACATCTATCTTGATTTTACAGATGATGACGGTACGTTTGCCGCACAGATAACAGCCCAAATGTATAAAACCCCTCACGATCTTGCCGAAGCTCTAACAACAGCAATGAACGGCACGGCCACAACAGAAACTCACAGTGTGACCTATTCGGATTCTACTGGAAAATTCACTATTGAAAATACAACCGGAGCGACACTTTCTCTTTTATGGTCAACAGGAGCAAACACGGCAAACACTGTTGGCGATAAAATCGGCTTTACAGTTTCTGCCGATGATACCGGAGCTTTGACTTATACATCAGATGATGCGCAAGATTACAGTGCACCTTATACCCCGTCTTTTGACAGCGCAGACCCACTAGTGGCAAAAGACAATCTTTGTATGATTGGTGATCAGGAAGATTACGAATGTTTCGAAGCAAGTTCTGTTGGTTTTTCCATGTCTACACCGAAAAGAAACATCGAATCAATCTGTGCTGAATCGGGCGTATCGGGATCTATTATTAACTCAAGAGAAATCAGTATCACCGTATCTGCTCTTTTAAATCAATACGATGTTGATAAGTTTCAACGTTTTAAAGAAAATACAACCACACGATTTGCTTATATTGCAGGTAAAAAGTCTGGTGGCAATTGGCAGGCTGGAAAATGTCTTTGTCTAGCTTCTCCAAGCGCTACGATTACATCGTTTGCTCTTGAAGACGACGATGGTCTTGTTAGCCTTAGCATGACGCTATCGGTTTTTGTAAATAGCGACGGCGACGACGAAGCTGCTATTTCTTTTGTATAATTTTAAGGAGAGATATCTTGAAAACATTTAAGTACAGACCAGAAAAAATGTTTAAATCCGACGAAGGAGACACAAAGTCTCCTTTTGTCGGTGTTGTTGAAATAGAAGTACCACTTTATGTCGAGCGGCTTGATCTTGTTAAGTCTCTTGACATAGATCCAAACAACCCTGGTCTTGATAACGCAGTAGATTTAATTAAAGAAACTAAAAAACGAATTAAATCTATTAAATTAGAAGCCAAAGGCCAAACAGACAAGATCGAATCGTTTGATGATCTTAGTTACTATAAAGAGGGTGCGGACATCATCAACGACATAGGTCGCATGATGGTAAACGGTTTTCCATTGGGAAACCACTAAAGGTCGCGATAAAGCGCCAGGTACGTGCGGCTTTTAAAGGACATTCACTGGCAACCGAGGCCACGTCTATTTGGAATGATTACGAAACCAGAAGACGGCTAACTAAGCTTGGTTTTATGGATGATCTTACCAAGCTTGATTCTTTCAGTGCGGATTGTTTTATGCTTATCGACATAGAGATAGATAAAATCCATGCTGAAGAAGCTAAAAAAGCTCAAAGGAAACGCAAATAATGGCAACTGTTGATTTAACCCTTGTAGCCGAAACCAAAAAAGCTCAACGTAACGTTGAGAAGTTTGCTAAAAGCGCCACCAAGTCTTTAAAATCTATTGAAACGGCGTTTGCGGGTTTAACAGCAGTTGCTGTTGGTGCGGTTGGTATTTTTGCCGGTCGTAAAATCATTTCAGGCATTGACGCGGTAACCGAGGCAGCGTCTATTCAAGAAGACGCCATTAATAATCTTAATACTGCGCTTCAAACATCTGGAGAGTTTTCAGAAGAAGCCAGTCAAGATTTTCAAAACTATGCCACATCTATTCAGCAAGCATCCAGGTTTGGTGATGAACTTATCTTACAGCAACTTGCTCTTGCCAAGGCTTTTGGGGCAACAAATGAACAGGCAAAAGAAGTTGTAACAGCCGCTACGGAACTTGCTGCAGCTACTGGTAAAAGCCTCGAAGAGGCTACGCGCCAGGTTGCAAAAACCCTAGGTGGTTTTGCCGGAGAGCTTGGTGAGGTAAATCCTGCAATTAAGGCGTTGACACAAGAACAGCTTCGTGCAGGCGAGGCAGCAAAGATTTTAATTTCTCAATACGGCGGGTCCGCTCAGGCTCAAATAAAAACATTTGCAGGTGCTACAACTCAGCTTTCAAACACGTACGGCGATCTTTTAGAAGAGATTGGGTTTTTAATTACCAAAAACCCGGTGGTTATTAAAGCCATTGGCGGTATTTCAGATATCATCAGTAAACTTATCGACGGTATTTCTAAAAACCGCGATGTGATAACTGATTTTGTTACCAATCTTGTTATTAATATAATAAAGCTTGCGCCTGCTGTGGTAGGTAGTTTGAAGTTTATTTCAAGAGGTTTCGAAGGGGTTATAGCTGCTATAAATTCTCTTGTTTTGGGCTTTTCTATATTTGCAAAAACAATTTTAAAATTAGATTTCGTCCAGGATTTTATTCAAAACCTAGCCGATGGAATAGACATAATAAAACTTGGTATCATAGAACTTGCACAGGCAGTGCTAACTATCGGCGAGTACATACCAGGTATTGAAAAAGCTTCTGAAGAGACTAAAGCATCTTTACAATCGCTTCAAGATTCTATTTCCGATGGTATCGGTGGCAACGAAGTTAAAAAAGATGTTGAAAGCCTTTCTGATACATTTCAAAAGATAGAAGAAGATTCGTTAGCATTTGGTTTTGAATCAGAAACATTTTTTAGAGGCATTGAAACTGGAATAGAGTTTTTAGTTGACGCTGTTGGTACAAACGGCCAAAAACTCATAAAAGAACTTGAAAAAACCCAGTCTGGTGTAAGAAAAACCACCGAGCAAACACAGCAGGAGACAAAAAGCGCGTTATCTATTGCAGCAGAAGTGGGCGAGATTGTAGAAAAAGGTGTTAGTATCAGTGCATCGTTTTTTATAGATAAGGTAGTTCCTGCTGTAACAAAAACTGCTGATTTGTTTTTCGATCTATTCTCAGGTGCGGGTGTTGGCCGTATTGCAAAGGCAACAGAATCTATTGCCACGGCACCATTACAGTTTAAACAAGCGTTTGAAAATTTCGATGAAATACTAACCGGACTTATTGATACGCTTCCAGATGCGATAACAGATATAATAAATTCACTTCCTGGTATCATTCAAAGTGTTATTGAAAAACTAGTTGAGCTAGCACCTGAAATTGCCCGAGGGTTTGTGGCTCTTAGTGAAGTTATTGCAGAACAAGCTCCGGCATTTGCCGCAGCAATTTTAGACGCGGCAACCCAGCTTGTTAAACGTCTTCCAGATGTTATTAAAAACCTGGCTGAAGCCCTGCCGGATTTGATAGCCGAACTTCTTAAAGGACTTCCGGCATTAATTACAGCCATCACCGATGCGTTACCGTTAATTATTAAAGCCCTGGCCGATGCTATTGCGCCTCTTATGGAGGCAATTGCTGAAAACATAGCTCCTGTGGTTATTGCTCTTGTCGAGGGGCTAACGGCAGCAGCCGGAGAGATTATAGAGGCTTTGATTGATTCGCTTCTTGTCGAAGGCGGTCTTGAACGTATTGTTGTGGCTTTAATTAAGGCAATTCCTCGTGTCGCCGCCGCTCTTGTTCAGGGCATAGTTCGTGGTCTTGGCCGAGCCGCGATGGCTATAGGTGAGGCTATCGCTCGCGGATTTAAAGCAGCCGTAGCCAATATAGGAGCATCACTTGCCGACTCGTTTTCAAATTCTATCAAGCTACCCGAAATCAGTATTCCCGAACCAGCGTGGTTATCGGGTATAACTATAGAAGCACCAGATTGGTTAGATGATTTATTTGATTTCGAGTTTACCATCAAACGCCCTGGCTGGCTTGATGATATCGGAGACGCCATTAGTGGCGGCGGCGGTACAATCGGAGACATACTAGGGTTTCAATCTGGAGGCATTGTTCCTCAAGGGTTTCCAAACGACACGTATCCAGCAGCACTTACAAGTGGCGAGATGGTTGTTCCGTCAAATCGTGTAGGTCAACTTTTTGGTTTGATCGATGAGCTGGCTTCGTCACGTCAAGAACCCACGCAAGCAGCGCCACAATCAATGACGGTTAATCTTCAAGTTGGCGAGCAGCAACTTGCCGATGTGATTTTAAATCTAAACAGACAAGGATTTAGGTTAGCATAATGGGATGTTTTTTAATTTTAGATAATAATTACATCGATGAAGATCGCCTCAATGATTATGACGTGTCTTCGGAAAAAACTGGTTATGAAGGTACTAATACATTTAACGAAAAAAACAGATCTCGTTCGTGGCGTTCGGATGGTTATTGGAACATAACCTCATCAAATAATACTATCGTATTTCGTGAAACAACTGGTGTTGATTTAACAGCAACCGTTGCAACGGGTGAATATAGAACACACGATAGTTTTGCCACTGTTATACGCGATGCATTAGAAGCTGGCGGCGCGTCTAGTTATCGGGTGGGTGTAGATCCTTCGACATATCGTTGGGAAATTTCAAGTGATGGTTTAGGCGGAGGCGGAATATTCGAGCTGATGTGGACATCAGATACAGTTTTCGGTGATCTCATCGGATTCGATACGACATCCGACGACACGGGTGCTTTGAGTTATATTGCCGACAGTCTCAAGATCACAGAAAACGAGTTTATTGTATTTGATATGGGGATTTCTTGTAATCCAACAGCCTTTGTCCTTTTGGGCAATCGTAATTCTCCCATAGCCATCTCGCCAGGTGCTACAATTAAGATACAAGGTAGCGAAACTGACGTGTGGACATCTCCAAGCTATGAAGCCACGATATCGTATAATTCTAGAGCGTTTTTTAAGTTTGACGCCGATGGTTTTCATAGCGATCCTTTACGTTTTTGGCGCGTTTCTATTTCTGATCTCACTAACGCAAATCGCTATATAGAGGTTAATAGTTTGTTTTTGGGAGAGCATCTAAGCGTGTCACGCGGCGCGGTACAGTTTCCATTTAGAGGCACGATGCTTGATCTTTCTAAAACAAGCATATCAGAAAACGGACAGACCTTTACAGATATTCATCCTCAATCAGAATCCTGGGAGCTTCAGTGGTTTGGCTTAACCATTGATGATAAAGAACAAATGGATTTATTTTTTGAAAACTACGGAACACACAGCCCGTTTTTTGTATCAATGGATAGAGAACAGGTGCTTTCAAGTGAGCCAGAATATTACGTGCGGTATGTAAAACGAACGGCAGAGCCAAGATATGAATTGATATCTCCTGGCGTATATAATTTAACCATGACAATTCGCGAGGAGCTATAAAAGATGTCTAGAACAGTTTGGGGAGACATATTTGATTCTGGCGAGCTGGCAAATACAAGCATGTTTTGTACGGTCACACCAGACAGCAGTCTTTCTAATGAAAGCTTTATACTAAGAGCAATAAGAACGTGGGTTGTTGTTTATAACGACCCTACGTTTACCAATCTAACCGCAAAACTTTATAATAATGATGAAAACGCTTCGACAGATTCACCCGGATCTCTTATAGCATCATCAACAACCGTATTAACAAAATCTCAGATTCATACACTGGATAATGCATATAAAAGTCTTTATTTCGAGTTCGATGACATCACGCTTGTCGGAAACTCTAAATATCATATTGTTTTAAATGGCGATGGTTATGTTCCATCAAGTAGCTCTTATCTTGCATGGATGAAAGCCTGGCCGAAGCCTGTTTATGATTATTCTCAAACATATGAAAAATTGCTTGTTTCACCTTATCAGATAGTTTTATTTGGCGCCGAACTATGAGTTATGATGCTAATACATCAAAATATAATATTGAGCTTCAATATCTTGTTATTTTGAAGCCAAGATATTTTGTATCACAATGGTTTTTAGATAGCGGAACAAAGTATTATCGCGATTTTTTGTATGGCGATTACGGTCAAATCGTAAATGTTGATAATAACGGTGTATCGCAAACACAAGCAAGCGACGCGACGCTCTCTGATGGCGTGTGGTATTACGACGTTTCAGAAAAGCGGCTTTGGATAGATATCGGATCAAACCCAGGTGCCAGTGGTGGTACAAATTATACGGTTGTTACCTACGAGCTTTATCTTTCAACTAAAAGCGTCTCATATTATAGAGATCCATCGGACACGTCGTCTGCAACTGTTTTTTACAACGGTCTTATAAAAACCCCTCCGAAACTTCAGCAATCAGTTACAGATATTTTATTTGGGTTTTTCCCGACAAGATCAACAACAATGACATGTGATAATAATGATAAATTTTTTGATGTTTATCTTTATGAGTCAAGTTTTAATAGAATTGAAATATCTGTTTGGCATTATGCCGGCGAGCTATCATCGTCAAACGCGTTTAATATTTTAAACGGTGTTGTCGGCGGCGATGTATCGACAGACAGAACATCGGTTTCATTTAATATTTTTGAAACAACAGATCTTTTTGAAAAAGAATATAGAAACCCTTCCTCAGGGGATAGTTTTTGGAACACAACGTCGTTTTCTAATCTAGATCCAACAAAATTAGATACCCCGATACGTCGCGGATACGGTGTCGTAGAGGGGTTTGTTCCGGTAAATCTTGATTTTAATTCCGATGCGCCTACGACATCTAACAACAGAAAATGGGGTGTAGGGTCTACTCCTTCGGGATCTAATTCTGGTTTTATAAAAATGTTTTCTGGAACGGCTGCCACATCAAATACAACTACAAGAACCTATCTTCCGTCTCCAGCCGAGGGTTTTCCAGTAAACGGTGATGGTGCATCAGGGCTTCAGGTTGGCGATACGATTGTTATAAATGATGCGACGCTAACTCCGGTTTTAAATTATGTAGAGGTTACAGCCGTTAATTACACGTCTAATTATATTGATCATGCCGCGCTTTCTGCCCCGGCAACATCTGCAGCGTCTGTTGAGCGTGCTCCTGTGGCTTTTGTAAAAATAGTTCAATCGGGCGTAGCATATAAGGCGTTTTACGGAAGAGATTACAGCGTAACTAATTCTGATACTGGAAGTACACAAACGTTTACCTTTACATCGACCATGGAATCCAATATCGGAGGCGCCATGGTAACACTGACACCTAATGATCTTGTTTTTTGTAGATATTACGGACCATCGGAAATTCCTCAAATAGCCGCTTCTGATTTTGGAACAAGAAATCAAAAAACATATAACATAACAAACGCTGCGGTTATTTTGTACGAAATCCTAAAAGACAAGGTCGGTATAGCCGAATCAGATATAGATACGGCAGCGTTTCAATCAGAAGAAACATCGGCGCCAGATCTTTCGTTTGCTATTGATGAGCTTTCAGATTCTCAGTTTCCAACATACAAACAAGTCATTCAGCGTATTTTAGCCAGTGGCCTTTATTATCTTTATAAAAAATCCGATGGTCAGTGGTCTATCTTTAAAGACGACCCGTCAAGACTGGTAACGGCAACTCAAACAATTACCGGAGATCAGTATTTATTTGGATCTTTAAAATACCGATATTCTTATAAAGACATATATGATTCTATTTTAATAGAATACGCTCATCGTGAAATTAATGAAAAAAACGAGGCTAAAAGCCAAAGCACAAGAAGTTCGTATACAACAAAAATGGCACTATATCTTCATAAAGCCGAAAAACAAAAAATCATAAAAACATATCTTTTAGAATCTTCCGAAGCAGATGACCTGGCAGAAGACGTAGCAAAAACTTTGGGTAATCGTCAGGGAAGAACTACGCTGACAATGAAAAGAGATATTTTTAAAATAGATCTTGATGATGTTGTCGATGTTAACTCGGAGTTTACTCCTGGTTATATTTTTGACCCTGGAACTGAACGTTCTAGAAAATATGCAATAGAGCAAACAAGTAAATCTGTTAATTCTATAAACTTAACATTAAACGATAAACGACGAGCTTCCCAGTAGTGAGGAAAACAAAATGGGTAATACAAGACAATTTGATTTTATAGTAGGACCAGAAACCGACACACTTCCAACTGTCGGAACACCTACAGATGATGAAGATACCATATCAAAAGGATATGCTGATGATACTTATTTTAGAAAAACCATAGCCGACACCCTAACAGAGGTTAGCGAACCTGGTACGCCATCGGCTGGTACAAGGTATTTTTATGCAAAATCAGATGGAATTTATCATAAAGATAGCTCGGGTGATGAATTTAAATTAGGTGCGGGCGGCGGCGGAGGGTCGATAACATGGAGCGCGCCAGATGGCGAGGCTCCGGTTAAAGGACAAGAATTTGATTCAGAAGTTTATAAGTTTGATGTTAACGAAGGCCAAAAACTTGTGGCCTTTGTTAAGGTACCACAAACCTATATCGCAGGCGCTCCCATTAAAATGTTTATCGGTGTTTATAGCCCCAGCTCGTCAGGAAATATGCTTTTAATTTCTGATAGTTACCTCATAAGAAACGGCACTGATAACGTGGCTTCGGTAACAAACAAACATGATTCTACAAATACTCAGTTAACCAATACGGTTACAAATCAATATCGTCAAGTTGAGCTGGATCTAACAGATGGTTCGGGTGAGGTTAATAGTGTAGCTGTTTCTTCGGGGGACATGCTTCGAGTTGAGATTTCAAGAGATACAGCAAACGAAACAAGTTCAGATACAAATGAAACTCGTTTTATTCCATCAGCAACAGAAACAACTTTTAGCGCGTAGGGGTTTAGCTATGTTTAGAATTTTTATTGCATTTTGTCTTTTGTTTTTTAGTTTTACTGCAAGCTCTCAGCTTTCCACAGTTGATAATCAATATATTGCTGATTGGAACGGTCTTAAAAATCCCGGGTTTGAAAACGGCATAGCAGGATGGACGAAAACCGGATCTTCTACATTTGCCACAACAACATCATCGGGTTGGGGTGAAAGGTCTTTACAGTGGGACCCTTCGGCAGCAAGTGAAGAGCTAACGGGAACGGGATTTACACCTAAAGCTGCTTTACAGGAATCTGGAAACTGCCTTGTATCGATGTGGTACAAATGGTCAGCGTCGGCAACCACTGGTGATATCGAAATGGTTGTTGAAGACAGCGGATCTGATGAAATTGTTAATGTCGATCTTGAACCATCAGCAACATGGATAAAAACAGCAGCTCAGTTTAACTGTCCATCTAGTGGTCTAATTCAATTTAAATTAAAATCAACAACCAATGCAGCTTCAATTACAATTGATAACGTATGGCTTGGTACTGCAACATATATTTATTCAACGCCCACTGTGGATTGGACCACGTACACATCAGATCCAAGTATTAATGCTGGTTTTGGAACGTTGTCTTCAGAAAATTTTCAATGGAGTCGTGTTGGTGATACAATGTCTATTCGCGGTTATGCTACTACTGGATCAGTATCAGCTACTGAAGGACGTTTAGCTTTACCTAATGGTTTAACCATAGGTGGTGAAGGTTCTGGAACAACAGCAGTGGGTAGAGCGTGGCGCGACACATCATCTACATTATCTTCTATTGTTTTGGCAACTAAAGACGATGGCTATCTTAATTTTGCATTACACACAAGCGGCGCAGCTTCTAGTCCTGTAACTCCAGCAAATGGCAACGCATGGATTAGTGCTTCTCAACGATTTGTAATTAAAGCGGATAATATACCAATTGCCGAATGGACGGGTTCAGCAAACTATGCAAACTCTCAAGTTGAATTTGCCAGTAACTCAGATACTTCAGATGCGGCAGATACTACTTCATTTGTTTATAGCGCTACGGGCTCTGATTTTCCAGGAACCCTAACTGACAGACGTCAAAAAAGGGTTAGCTTCGCTACGGCCATTCAACAAACAGATAGTTTGGTTTTTGAGGCAGATTTATACGGTAATGGTAACTTTACGCCTCTTCCAGTTATTGGCGCTGGTTCTAATGACATAGCTGTTGGAGATCGAAATACAAATGTAGGAATAGTCTTAGAACATATTGATGGCAATGATACAAATATAGATGTCGAATTCCAACGTTATAGATATGGCGGCTCTACTGATTGGGGTACTCTTCCTGCTGATGCTAAATGGCGTATCCGTAAAAGTGCTTCACCATCTCCGGTAGGTTATCCTCCTACTGAGTTTCAAATAGTTAAACTGTATCAGGATGCAAGTTATGATGGTGTACTTGGAAATCTATCTGGCACTACTGGCAACAGCGCTTTTAAATTCACTGCGCCTGATTCTGGTAAAAAATTTCAGGTAAAGATTCAAATATCAGGTTCATTCACCACAGGTGCCACACAAAATCAAGCTAAAGTATTTATCAGACAAGGCTCAACTAACTTGGCTTTTTTATCTTATCGAGATTCTGTTAATACAGCTAATAGGGAGTTTACTTATACTGCTAAGACGCCCCCATTTGTATCAGATGGTAGCGACGTTGAATTTTACGTGAGTTATCTACAAGGGACTATTAGAGGTAATGATACGCTTGAAGAGTCGTGGGCATTAATCGAGCTACTTCCAAATCACATTGAAGTCAATAAGTGGTAAACTATTTTAGGGATTTAAATGTTGCGTTTTTTACCAAAAACAATTGTTCTTTTTGTTGTTTTGTTTTTAACAAACTGTGCCTGGGAGCATAAAGGCAAGGAGACGATTAATCCATATGATGCCGCGAAACAAAAAAGAGACTATTACGTTAAGACCCTCGATGATGTTTATTCTGTGGTTGATCGTTGCGATGGTAGCACTTTTGTTGGCCTATGGGACGCGTACGGAAAAAACATCGAAATCTATGAACACGAATATCCCGAAGCGGGAAAATGGAATCGTGACGTTGAGACTTGCTACCCCGAGGATTCCCGTTCGGCCATCTCGACAGAATCTTTGCTTGGAATCTTGCATGCGCTTTGGGCTCGTGGAGATAAGAATGCCATAAAAGACATTCAAGATTACGGACGTGCCAACGGTTGGGTTATGGGCGAGGGTCCGAAAGAGTACACAAATCTTTATCATCTAAGCTTTTTAATTGAATGGATGCTTGATGAAATCAGGTTAAATTCAATGATTGATTATGACCCGTGGGACGTCGTAAGCGGTTACCGTGCAAATGTTATAGCCGATTACATAACTCTTAAAGGCGATGTCACAGGATCGATCAATGCATTAGAGCTTGACGCCATCGAAGTGATGAAAGATAATGTTCCGCAATCCCCGATTTACCAGGCATTGTGGCATAAGTATACCGATGGCGATCAAGCGGTGGCTCTCGGTATACTTGGCAACGATGATATATTTCCACCAAATAGACTTCCTGAAAAAAGCCTAAATCTTTTCGATTGGGGCAATGCCCCAGCGGTTATTCTTTACATCTTTGCGTTTGGAATCATAGAAAATGACGATTGAAATCATAGGCGCAGCCCTTGGCCAAGTCATGGTACTTGGCGGTTTTTTCTTTTGGCTTTCTAAAAAAAACACTGAAAAAATAGATCGAATGCAGGTAGATGTGGCTGTTATAAAAGAGAACATTCGTCACGTTAGAGATGATCATGATAAACTTATTTTGTTAGACCATCGTATGGGTAAAACAGAAAACGACATTAATAACGCGTTTAACAAAATAAGAGGAGTCGTAAATGGTTGACGAGAAAAAAACCGGCATAGAAGAATCGATGGATGTAATTAAATTCGCCGATGCTCTTTTAGACGAGCTTGGAAAACACAAAGCCGACGACGGTAAAATAGACACTGCAGAGGTTTTTCAAACCGTTGGTGCTACAATGGACGAAGCCGTAAGGGCCGTTGTTGGTAGCTGGAAAATCGGAGACGAGCTAAAAGACCTGGACGAAGACGAACGCAAACAGCTTCTTGATACAAGCTGGCCGGTTGTTATGAAGCTCATTGGACTTTTCGTTAAGGTTGAAGCCTAATGAATTGGATACAACTTCTTTTAGCTGTTATTGCTCTTACGCGTGAACTGATTAAATGGATTAATCAAAACGAATCTGATAAACGCGCTCGCGTTGATCGTATTCAAACTGTAAACGCAGGTCTAAGAAAGGCGCGAGATGAAAAAGATACTGCCGAGCTTGAGCTTGTTCTTAATTCTCTTGGTATCGTGCGCGAGTCGCGAAAAGATGACGTTTAAGGTCTATGCGGCTGATAGTAGCGAGCAAAAAATATGTCGCGCACAAGAAGATGATTATATATCATGTAGTGCGAAAGATTTTGACGAGTTTGTTTGCCTCAGGCGAGATGAATTTGAAAAACTCTACAAACATTGCACCCAATAACCCACGGCGTGTTATACTGCATTGCTCCGATACGCCGGATTTTCCTTATGAAATAGGTGATTTTGATCGTTACGGCGCGACCGACATCGATAGTTGGCATCGCGCTCGGGGTTTTGACGCGATAGGTTATCATTTCGTAGTGCGAAGATCGGGCGTTATCGAGTGCGGTCGTGACATCGATCAAATCGGCGCACACTGTCTTGGACTTAATAAAGATTCGATTGGTGTTTGTTATATCGGAAGAAAAGATCCAACACGCGCTCAAATGCGTGAGCTTTTAAATTTATATGTCATGATAAAACGATCTAGAAAAATAGGTTTTTCTGATTGGCTTGGACACAACGAATCTAATCGCTATAAAACCTGTCCTGGGTTTTCAATGAGCGTTTTCCGCGAGCTTTTGCGTTGGTACGACATAGCGATGTTTGGCGCGAGCGGTAAAGTATCGCCTGGCGGCAGCGTGAGCAGTAAAATCCGTGCGCATTCCACGGCGGAGGAATGATGATCGGATAAGTCCTATTATGTCCTAAAAACAAGCAACGAAGCCTTCCTAAACGTCTCTTTATGATTGCATAATAAATTTTAATTTTAAATTTCATAAAAACATGTTTACAACATTTTAGATACGATGTAAATACAGATTTGCGCGATATGAGGAGTAAAATGGATTTGCAAGACAAATTAATACACTGGCTTAATAACCCGAAAAACTCAAAGATGCTACTAGCTTATGAGCTGGGTTATAAGACAGACGCGACCATAGATCAGTGGTTACGGCGCGGTAACATCCCACACTATATGCACGAACGAGTTGAGGAAATCATTGATGGAAGAACAACAAAAAAACGAACTTCAGTTAGCCGAAAAAACACAAGCTCAGGTTCCATCGGTCAGTCAATCTGATTGGGAATTAATGCACGGGCAAGCTGCCACACTTTTAGAATCAGGGTTTTTACCTGAAAGTATAAAAACTCCTTCACAAGCGATGATGGTTATACTTAAAGGCAGAGAGCTTGGCATTCCCATGGTTCGATCACTTGAGGGGATTGACGTAATAAGCGGAAGAACCGCGGTTAAATCCGAGCTGCAACTTGCCATGATTTTTCAAAACTGTCCGGGCGCGGTTGTTGAATACAAACATTCAGATGAAAAATATTGCACCGTTAGAACCAAGCGTCCGCTTCACGCCTGGCAGGAGTTTACGTTTACCATGGAAGACGCCAGACGTGCTGGGCTTTTAGGAAAATCCAACTGGAAAAAGTATCCAAAAAACATGCTTCGATGGCGTGCGGTTTCCGACATGGCGTCGGCTGTTTATCCGGATGCTATTGCTGGGCTTAGCTATACGTTTGATGATCTTGGCGCTGATGTTGATGAAGCTGGCGATGTTGTTTTATTGCCACCGAAAAAAGATAAAAATGATCGTGCTAATGCATCTAGACTTATCCAAATCGATCTTTTAATTGCATCGGCTGAAAAGATAAAAGATGACGCCAAAAGACAGGTTGCCATTGCGTACATAAATTCCAAAAAAGATGACGATTGTGATTTGAACCCAATATACGATCGCATTGAACAGTTAATAAAAGAAGGAGACAGTGAAAATGATTGATGAAGGTATACATCGAGCACAGGTAATTGATTATGGACTAACCGAGACGCAAACGGGAAGACTTCGCGTTGTGGTTTTATTTGAATCAACTAATGGTGAGCGAGTGCGATGGTCGTGTAGTTATGAAAGCGAAGCGGCAAAAGGTTATTGTCATAAGATGTTAAATGTTATGGGTGCAAAACGCACAGAACTTGACGAGAATTTTGCCGAGGGGGTTGAATCGGGATGGCTTAATTGTAACGATTATTACGATGTAAACGTTATTCACGATGAATCTGGCGGCAGAACATACGCTAATGTGCAGGCAATTTATAAAGACGGTGAGGGTAATAATGCATCTGGTAGTATGAAAGGACAGCTTGATAAAAGTACTGCTTCGAAGTTTTTTTCTAAAGGTTCTAAAAAAGGCGCCGATAAGAAAAGGGCATTAGATAGTGAGGACTTGCCATTCTAATGCACCTCCTGATTATCCCCGTTTTTTTTTCGAACGTCCTCAACTTAATTAATCGGGCAGTGTAAAATACACTGCCCGATTTTTAACGAAGGACTTAATGGAAATAAGAATTATGATTATTGTTTCACGTGAAACATAAGGTGTGCAATGAAAAACTACGCAGTTAAATGTCCTTTCTGTGGTGAGATACTTTATTGGCAAAACATTCCAACAACAACTCAGGCGGTATGCAAGGCATGTCAAAAGAAAAACCTAACGTTATCGGTGCAACATGTGACCCCGGACAGGGTGGATTTACCCGAGCGGAAACCCAGATGGCCGAGGTCAAAAAAACCCTCAGATGGATCTGCGAGCAGTGCACAGAAACAAAAGTAGTAATGGCAGCTCAGAGGCTTTTGTTTATGTTAGATCATGGAGAAAACGATGACCGAACTTGAATATTACATGCTTCTTTGTGAAGCCAAAACCAAGGCAAAAACAATAACAAGTGATCCATATATAGAAGATCAAGTGTATATTGCTTTAAAAAATCTTTGTGATTTAGCCGATGAATATAGGGAAATATATATAAAAAATGTAACCGAAATAAAGCTTGGAAATGATATTTTTGAATATGAGTGCAGCATAATAGATTGGGATGAAAGCAAATTCTGGCACGAATACGAGGAAGGGGCAATGATTGACTAAATTAGAATTATACAGACAATTAAAAGAATGCTTTAGGCATTATCAGATGAGTAAAATAGACCCTCAAATTATTTTCAATTTCAATTCTGATCTATACGCCAATTGTTTTTTGTATTTAGAAGATATTTATTGGTATCCATATTTAGATCAATATGGAATGTCCATGCAAGAAGCGCTTGAATACGAGGAAGGAGCGGAGATTTGAAAAAGCAAGCAACAGGCTGGAAGTGTTTTGATCACGACGAGGCGGTATATTTAGTCATAGATTTTTTAAGAAATAGAAGATTCGAAATTCTAAATATAAAACACAAAAACGCTACCGGATTTGATCTAACCATTCATAATGGAACCCGCGCTTTCAATGTAGAGGTTAAGGCTCTTAAGAAAAGAAAAGAAGCATTTAGCTTTAGAACAGAACATATTTATGAGCCATCTAGAAAAGCTGATTTCATGGCTGTTGTTTTTCCTGATGGATACATTTTTCTAGAAAAGATGGAAGATTTTTTAAAATGCGCAGATAAGAGAGGGCAACGCAATTTTACAGAATTTTTAATACCCTTAGCGGATGAATGAAATGCAACGATAAAGCTTGGAGCAAATATTAAAAAAAACCTTTTATTTTGAAAGTTAAATCGCGGTAAGGGGGTGAAATGAATCGAGAGCAACGAAGAGCATCTCACAGAAACGGTTTGCGGCAACAAAAAAAACCGTGGTCTAACTTCGAAGATCAAACTCACAGACTTCGTTCCGGTGAGATTAAATGGCCAGGAACGACGCCTCCAGACAGGGTTTTCGTCAATACAAAATACATAGTTCAAATTTTTAAAAACAGAAAAATGCTTGATAAGCCGTGTGATAAACTCATGATCCGTCGATGTGACTCTAAACCCATATATTCATGGCAAGATCTTCAGCGAATAAAAAATGAAATTTACGATAACAAAACAATTGGTTTTCAAATGTTTCCGCCTGAATCTGAATTAATAGATGATGCCAACCTTTATTGGATGTGGGTTGTTCAATAAACTAAAGACGAACGTGATGAATGAAAAAACTGATAAACGCTACTGTTTCAAATGCCGTAAAATCACAGAAACAATTGAAGGCGATTGTGTGATTTGTGGTTTAAGTAAGCAAAAGGAGAATAAATGATGAAAAAACTTGTAGAAGAAACAGAAACTGAAGGGCTCGAAAAATTAATTGGAGAACGTGTAACGCTTTTTTGTTGTCGTTACATCTACACTGGAAGACTTATCGGCGTTGATGATAAATGTGCTCTTTTAACAGACGCTGGGATTGTTTATGAAACCGGGGAACTTGATTCAACTGATTGGCAGGACATGCAAAAGCTTCCTAATGATTGGTATGTAGCAACTCAGTCAATTGAATCGTTTGGATTGTTAAAATGAATCATAGTTTTAAATATTGGTCTTGGTCTTGGTCTAGGTCTAGGTCTAGGTCTAGGTCTTGGTCTTGGCCTTGGTCTGAGTCTAGGTCTAGGTCTAGGTCTAAGTCTTGGTCTAGGTCTAGGTCTAGGTCTAAGTCTGGATCTAAGTTTCGATCTAGATCAAGAACTAGATAATGGATTATAAATGAATCACAGCTTTAAATATTGGTCTAGATCTCGGCCTTGGTTTGAATCTAGGTCTGGATATCGATCTCGGCATAAGTCTGGGTCTGGTTATGGGTTTTGGATTTGGTCTAGTTCTAGGTTTTGGTATAAATCTAGAGCTAAATAACGGCGGATTATAAATGAATCATAATTTTATATTTTGGGCTCTATTCGAATCTTCGTTTCGGTCTAGATTTAGATCTAGATCTGGATCTCCATCTAAATCGCAATCTTGGTCTGGATCTGATTCTAGATCTAAATCTTTGCCTAATACTAAATTTTGTCTCGAAATTTTATTTTACTCCGGATCTGGATTTAAAACTTTATCTAGATCCAGATCTAGAACTTGGTGATAATGAATTTATAGGAGAATAAAATGAAAATATTAATGTCTTTGATTTTACTGCTGATGCTTACCACTACAGGTTGTCAAAAATCCTACAGAGTAGGTATGAGCGTTGTTAATGACAAGGTCTGGTATGAATGTACGTATCATGTAGGTGGGTTTTATAAGCGTCAGCTTGCCGTTTGTGAAACGCTTGAAAAATGCCAGAACGTTTGTCGAATAGAAAAAGAAAAACTATCAAGGTAGGCTCATGAATCTATATACGTTCATTTGCAGCAAACCCATTAACGGTTGGTATGTTCTTTTAACTTTGTTAATTTGGAACATAGGACTTGCCATGGGGATAATATATTATGAACGACGCCGCGCAAAACATTGGACTCGATTCGTACGAAACATGCTCGATTGTGATGAGTCCGATGAAAATAGTGGGCATTGACCCGGGAGCTTGCGGGGGTATCTCATCGATAAGTACCGATCAAAAAGACCTGTCTTATTGTGCCATGCCAGTTATCGGAAAAGAAATCGACGTAAACACCATAGTTAATTTTTTAATGCAAGACGCCCCGCAGATGGTTTATATCGAGCACTCGCAGGCTATTCATAAAATGTCGGCACGGTCTATGTTTTCGTTTGGAAAAAACTTTGGAATTCTCATCGGTATCGTATCGGCTATGAAGCTTCCGTTTTGTCTTGTAAAACCAAAGGTATGGCAAAGGGTTATGTTTGCAGGAACCGACACGTCCGATAAACCAAAATCACGAGCAGCGTGTGCGGCCTACAGGCTTTTTCCTGATCATGATTTTAGAGCGTCGCAAAGGTGTAAAAAAGAGCACGACGGGATCGTAGATGCTACCTTGATCGCCGAGTACGGACGTCGCGTTTGGATGGGCCGAAATACTTTTCAATAATTTTTTCTAAAAGAGCTACCTGCTTTTGAGAAAGATCTCCCAGGCGACGCCAGCACGAGCGCAAAAAATCCTGCTCGAAATCACTCAGTGGTCCATGCATTAAAAGATAGATGGTGTCTTTATATTTTTCGTATTGATCGTAGTTAAATTTTTTTGTCATCGTCAAAACTCAAACATAGCTGTGCGCGCTGTGCAACCATGTTTTTGGCTATAAGAAAGCCCGGCAGGCACCAAACGTTTTCACCGAACCTGCAGCACCCAGTCCCTATGAATAAAAATGCAAGCCCGTAGTTTTATTATAGCATAAAATACGTGCCGACCGTGGCTTGATCGGCACGCGTGAAAAGGAGATAGATACCTTGAATGAAGGTACTCTGGTATTTTACTTGGATTTTTTGCCTAAATACATATAATCGGCCTAAAGTAGTCTTTCCTACAATAGTAGGGCTATAAATTGGGCTTTGGTCGGTGCGTATCAACCGCGCAGATTCGCACCGGCGCCTTCCTTTTTAGGATGCGCGGGACATGCGCGGGGATACCATCTTGATAGATATATCTGTATCACCAGATCGGTGCGATTTTTCAAAAAGACATTACACTGAATTTATTCCAAAACAAATAAATAGCTACCGTGAATTCTGTGACGTGTTTTTATCAGACGTATGGTCTCCGAT
>Ga0180437_10002098_pt1 | contig 32628 bp, 41 predicted proteins | sample SS_ome_4_FD_132410 | JGI IMG/M metagenome (GOLD analysis project Ga0180437, IMG submission 132410) | Hypersaline lake sediment archaeal communities from the Salton Sea, California, USA - SS_3_D_1 metaG | ecosystem: Environmental > Aquatic > Non-marine Saline and Alkaline > Hypersaline >... | reverse complement strand
TGGCAGAAATTGTCGAAAATCAACATGCGCCCGAAGCTGGCGTATAAGATTCTCAAGTACACTCAGCAAGTGTCGGCAGAGTATGACATTATTGAGAGACAGCGCGTGGCTTTGATACACGAGTTGACTAACACTAAGGAAGGTGAAAGTGCGAAGATCGAGCCGAATACTCCAGAGTCTTTAGCTTATGGAACGAGGTTTAATGAAATTCTATTGCAAGAGTCTGATCTTCCATTGTGTGCATTGGATTTTGAGGAAGTAGTAGATACGGTTGATGAGAAGGACGAATCGTTGACGGTCAATGACCTTGCAGTGTTAGAGCCGTTTTTCCTTAAGCTTCGGACGGCCAAAGAGGAAGAATCTTTCCGCAACGAAGACGGCACTCCTAAGCTGTTTTTGGATGATGAGGGGAAAACTTCCTAGGCCGGCTTGATTGGTAAACACTCCGGCGATCCGGCTTAATGCAGGGTCGCCGTTTTTCATAGGTGGAATTATGGGACGAAAAAGACAACTACGAATCCAGTTCCCGCTAGGCGGCTTGGATCGTAAGGCGGCTCATCGCCAGCAGCCACCATATACGACACCCGATTGTCAGAACGTCAGGCCAGTGAGCACATTGGAAAGCCGGGAGCGGGGCGGGAGTCGGCCGGGGCTTATTCAATTTTCCCAGGATGATATTGGATCAAACGTGCGATTCCTGGTTCCAATGGTTCTTGCTCCAGGTGACGGTTTCACTGCTTGGTCCGACACGTTTGGCGGATCGTCATTGGCAGCAGCGTGGACTCAGGCAAGCTGGGCTTCGGATGTTCCGAATATCCTTCAATCCATGGCATCTGTAGATACCAGTGTAGATGATGCTGCTGTAGTGCGAGATGCGCTGACCATTGATACTTCAGAAAGCTATACGGTAGAGGTTTTTATTGCACCATGGGACGGAGCACATCACGGTAAATATCAATTGTATTTCCGTATGGATAATACAACTCCGGCTTATGCGACTGACGGAGTTAAAGTGGAAATTACCATGACTGGCAGCGATGGGTCGTATAGTGCAACGTTGAAGTCGTATGTTACTGGTGTACTAACAACTGTAGATACCGACTCTGGCACGATTAGCTCAGCACAACCCGGCTGGCTGACTGCAACAATTAGCGGCACTACTGTTACTGTGTATTGGCACGGCACTCAAATTCTAACCGGCACAGTTGGCGCTCATACCGGGAGCCGTGTCGGTTTTGGTATGGAATGTACTGTTGACGGTGGCTTGTGTTTAGTGAACGTGTTTCGGGTGCAGTATTATTCGACCGGAACAGTTACGCCGTTACGTTCAATGCTCGTGGGGTCCGCTGGTGGCGATATATATAAAGAGACTCCGTATGGTCGAATGGCGGAAGTAAGCAGTAACTTGAGCGTCAGGGACGATATTTCTTTAACTGCCGTCCAAAGCGGGCAGAAACTTTACATCGCCGATCATGGTGATTTGAAGGCAACTGGCACAGATGGTATCGTATCTGGGGCAGTTCTCACGTCCGAAACTTACGAGTCATGGCCGTCAAGCATTGCTTCGCCAAATTATGATGATGTGGTTGTAATTAGTAACGTGGGTGGAAGTACGACAGCCGGAACATATAAAATCACAACTCGTTCTGGAAACAATCTCACACTGGCTTCGGAGCCGGGTGATGGGACATGCTCATTTCGTATTGAACGAGCACCCAAGATATACGATCCAATTGCAAATACGCTTTCTATTCTCACGGCCACTGCCGGGCAGGTGCCTACGGGGAATCCATTGATTTGCCGGCACCTTGACCGGCTCTTTTTGGCCGGTGCCGAAATTGCACCACATGTCTGGTATGCGGCAAGACAGAGCACTGAGACTGACTGGGATTATTCGCAAGAGGATAGCCAGCGAGCGGTAGCTGGTACGTCAAGTGAAGCTGGCGTGCCCGGAGAGGCAATTACGGCACTTGTCTCCTATCACGATGATTATCTGATCTTGGGCTGTCGTAATTCACTGTGGCGAATGCGCGGTGATCCGGCTTACGGAGCGAGCCTTGATGCTCTTTCCCACACAATAGGAATTGTGGGCAGGCACGCATGGTGCTGGGGCCCGGCTGGGGAGCTTATCTTTCTTTCCTTGGACGGCATTTATGTTCTGCCTCCGGGTGGAGATTCGATGCCAATTTCCATGTCGCGTGAAGTGCTGCCGCAAGAGCTTCTGAACTTCGACCCGGACACGACCACTGTGCTACTTGAGTATGACATTCAAGATCGTGGCGTGCATATTTATCTTACGCCGGATTCGTCAAACGCAAGGATTCACTGGTGGATGGATTGGGAACGTAAGACATTTTGGCCGTTTACATTACCTACCAATTACGAGCCAACTGCTACCTGTAACTTACAAGCTACAGCCATTGAAGATTCCGGGGTGATTCTTGGTTGCCGCGATGGGAAGTTGCGCCGCTTTAGTGGGCTGGCAGAAACAGACTGTGGTACGGCTTTTTCTTCGTATGTGGACATAGGCCCAATTCCATTGGCGCCTGATGGGCAGGTTGGAATTCTTACTTCACTAGATGCTGAAATAGCTGAAAACAGCGGAAATGTGACGTGGGCCGTATGTCCAGCATTGACATTTGAGGCAACAGCGATAGCAGGTACGCAAGGCACTGGAACGTGGGTAGCCGGCATAAATGCAACTGCATATTCAGGCGGTCGAGGGCAGGCAGCTTTGTTGACATTAACTGGCGCCTCTGGTCGTAAGTGGGCACTTGAACAAATTACTGCTGTGGTTACCGAAGCGGGCAGCCGGAGAATACTGTAATGGCAAATAGGCGAATTCCACATCCCGAAAGCAGAACTGAAGTACGTCAGGCTTTCCAGCGATTGGACAAGGATGTGAAAACATTAGAAGAGCGGGACCATGGCGACTTAGAGGGGCTTACCGATGACGATCATACGCAATACCATAACAATACTCGTGGGGATGCACGATATTATACGGAGACAGAATTAGATGCAGGACAACTTGATAACAGATACTTCACTGAATCAGAACATCTTAGTGTGTCTGCGGGCGCAGGTGATGCGAACAAGCCTATTAAACTTGACGCCGATGGACAAGTTGATGCTACGATGCTCAACGATGCCGACATTGACCATAATTCCACTACAAACACACACAACCTCACGACAGATATTAACCATAACGCAATAACGAATACTCATAATCTCACGACCGACATTAACCATGCTTCTATTACGGGAGCACATAACTTAACGACTGATATAGACCATAATCAATTGACGAATTATGATGCCAACAAGCACATCGACCATACGGGCGTGACATTAACAGCAGGAAGTGGTTTGTCGGGCGGTGGAGATATTTCGGCCAATAGGACTTTTGACCTTAACATTAACGGTTTAGATAGCGCCACTATTGAAGTTGGTGATTTCATTCCATTTTGGGATATTACTGAAACTGCTACAAATAAAAAACTTACTTTTTTAAATTTCTTGACTACTTCTAGTGGTGTGTCTAGTGGTGGTGGGGGTGGTGGCGCTGGCGATCCTGGCGGTGGTGTAGGTGGCGATGCTGGATTGGTATGGACTGATTTAGGCACACAACATAGCTGCTATACTATTCAGGATATGTGTTCATTAGGTAATGGAATAGTTATTGCTGCTACTGGGTCTGGTGGAAAAATCTTACGCTCAACTGACTATGGCGCAACATGGGATGATCTTGGGCAGCAAGGATCGGCAACATATCTTTGTTCTGCATGTAATATTGGAAGTGGAGTTGCTGTTGTTGGTACAAATAATGGAAAAATTTTGCGCACAACTAACCATGGAGTAACATGGACTGATCTTGGTGTATTAACGGACGCATCTACTATATACGCATTATGTTATGTTGGTGGGGGAATTGTGGTTGCAGGCGGCAATGGAGCACGTATCTGGCGATCTACAGATTATGGCGCTACATGGTCACTTTTAGGCCCTCAATATAGTCAATCAATAATCTATTCACTTTGCAATATTGGAAATGGAATTGTCTTGGCTGGTACTGCGGAATATGGAAAGATTCTCAGGTCAACTGACTATGGCGCAACATGGGATGATCTTGGGCAGCAAGGAAGCATGACACGTATTTATGGAATAGCATATGCTGGAAATGGTATTGTGTTAGCTGGTGGATATTCTGGTGGAAAAATCATTAGATCAATTGATTATGGCGTAACATGGACTGATCTTGGACAGCAAGCTAGCCAGGTAAGTATAAACTGTGTTGCCAGTCTTGGCGGTGGAATACTTATAGCAGGCACGTCGAATTCTGGGCTTATTCTTCGGTCAACTGATTGGGGCGCCACTTGGATAAGTCTTGGGATTATGGCTAATTATGTTGAATCAGTAGCAGATATTGGTGATGGTATTGCACTTGCTGGCGGAACAAGTAGCGGAAAGATTCTTAGGTCTGCTACGCTTGATGAATCTGGCCCCGGAGATTTTCGTTATCTACCAATAGGTGACTTTATTGACACAAGTGCTGGCGCTGCTGATGCTGGTAAGCCAATTATACTAGATGCCGAAGGGCATATTGATGCGTCCATGATTAACGATGCTGATGTGGACCACGATGCCACAACGAACACGCACAACTTAACTACAGACATTGACCATGATTCTATTACAAATACCCACAACTTAACGACAGATGTTGACCATGCTTCTATTACTAATACTCACAATTTAACGACGGACATTGACCATGCCTCTATCACTAATACTCATAATTTAACCACTGACATAGATCATAATGCAATTACTAATTACGATGCCAATAAGCATGTAGACCATACTGGCGTTTCAATCACGGCTGGAAGCGGCTTAACGGGCGGAGGGACCATTAATTCAACCAGAACTCTTTCCCTGGATATTAACGGCCTGACTGGCGAAGCTGCAATTGCTGCCGCTGATACACTGGCATTTTATGATGCCACAGCGGAAGCTAATCGAAAGATTACATTCTCTGAGTTTGAGACTGCACTTGCGGCCGGCGCAGATAAATACGTGGGAATAGACGCCGGCGCAACGCCTGGCTACTTGGGTGCAGCTTCAAATGACGGTGTTCTGCGATCCAGTACGGGGCTTAGTTACACAGATGGTGGGGATTACGTTACGCTTGCACTTTCTCATTTAGGAATCGAAGCTCTGACTGATCCGGGAGAGGATCGTATTCTCTTCTGGGATGATGGAGAAACAGCTTGTAAGTGGTTGACATTGGCTGGTACTGCTGCTGGAATTTCAGGAACGACACTCACAAATAATGCTGGATATGTTGGGAGGTCTGACCCTCCATGGGATTTTGATGAAGGTGATTTAATACACGATAGCACTTTTCGTGATCTTGACTTAAGTAGTATTGTTCCGGTTGGTTCTTATGCTGCCGTAGTTAGAGTTAGAATTTATAATTCTACTGTTGACAAATCAATATATATAAGACAAAAAGGTGATTCGGCTAGTATTATGCAATGTAACGTGCAAGCGGCAAATACATGGTCAAACTTGGCTTCGATTGTACTTGTTGATTCAAATAGAAAAATAGAGTATTGGTCAAATGGTGCCGATCAAATTGATATACAAATATCAGGGTGGTTTATCTAATGAGTGGTGCTTACGTTGCTAAACCTGCTGTTTCGGCCGCACTGGTTGAAGGTGTGGATGTGCCCGCAGGTTGGAACGTGAACTGGATATTTCCGGGGCCATGCCCGCCGGGGTATATACCTATTTATGCTTTGGACCTTACGGCACCTGCTATAATGGTTCCGGGAATGGAAGTTGGAAACATTACTCTTAATCTTATAGACCATGATACTTTTGTAACCGGGCAGCCAGATGGGCAAATCTTTTGGACTGCTAAATGGTCAGATACAAAAGCTCGTGTTCAGTTGAAACTTAGTGAGGATGCAAATTACCAAGATACTGTAACTCAAAATTATTCAGAAGGGGAAACTTATTGGGGTTCTGAGCCAACTTTTCTTTTTGATGTATCTGCTGATGATGTAGGTAGAGTAGTTATTTTAACTGCACAAAGTAAGCCTTTTACTGTATTTGAAATTGCAGAAGAAGCTTATGTAGAAATTGAAGTTGTAATAGAAGCGGGAGAACCATACGCGATATTGACACTTACAATGACTGGTTTTCAGGGACGTGGTCCATTGCATAGAAATGACGATCCTGAACAAGCTAAGCTCGAAAATATTTTTGGAGCATCATTACATTTTGGTAATAGTATTGAGCTTCATACGACACCTTATGCAAGAGTTTACCATTATTTTTGGAATAATCGTGATAGTGATATACCACCTGGTTGGTATCCTGATGATCCTAAGTGGTATTTTGCCCATGGTGCAAGTCCAGAAAGTTCAGATGAATTTGAAATTAGGACCCCTACTGCTGACGGACAAGCTTTAGCGCCATATTATGATATGGTGGATGAAAATGGGGTTCCATATCCCAAGGATTGGTTAATTGGTGAATGTAACGGAAACCAAATAGTAATTAAAGCCGTTCGTTTTAAGCCTTATTGGGTTCTCCCTTGGGAGCCTTTGACATATTCAGTACAGTATTCAGTTTACTTAAACTGGAGCGGTGGTGATGTAATCTTGGATTTTTCTCTTAAAATGTATGATTCAAATGGTATGTTAGAAAATACATGGACAAAACAAGTAACAGTTGAATGTCGAGAAGGGAATTTAGATTGGGTTCCTAAAGTTGAATGGCTAACAATTGACGGTGCAACACGAGAAGTAACAGTAGTTAATCCATAATAACAAAGGGACAATAAAATGGCAGACTATTAGAATGTCGGGCTCTATTTACATATTTGATGTTATATATAATTAAAGAGGGCAATAATGGGACTATATGATCTAATGATACCTGGAGCTAGAGTAGCAAGAACACCGGGAATGGCTGAAGAGCAATGAATTCAGTGAATGGACTCCAGATAAAAAAGCCAGAGGGTTAGGAGATTATATAGCGAAATTTACAGACGCTATAGGAGTGAATAAGGTAGTAAATGTAGTGTCTGAAAGATTGGGTGTTGATTGTGGATATGCTGAAAGACAACATAAATTGAACAAGCTTTTTTCAAAGGAGTAGTATAATGCCGACAGGTAGTATAATGCCGACATTTGGTGGTTATGGTTATTCCAGGCAAAGTGGCCCAGGGGGATGGATAAATACATTTGATGCTGGTGCTGCATTGCAGCAAAAGATGGCTGAAGAGCAATGGGAATGGCAAAAGGGGCTATATGCTCAGCAGCAGGCAGCCGCGCAAAAAGCCGCTGGTGGATTGTCTAGTTTAGTAAGTCAATATAATCGAGGATGGGGGCAGGCCAGGGCAGCTAATGAACAGCGCTATCGTCAAATGCTTAATATTGCTGATTTAGAGCGCCAACGACAGGCAGCCGTCCAACAGAGGATGCTTGGCACGGTTGGCCAAACAACTGGGCAGCGAGCGGCTGATATTCGTGCAGAGGGAATGAGGGAACAATCGAATATCATGCAGCAATTAACCCGACAGGGTATGGCCGGCACAACGGTAGCGCCAACTATGCGTGCTGGAGTTAGACGTGGAACACAAGAATCACTTAACCGTCTTGCTGATGAAATGTTACAGCAGCGCTTGGGTGTAATGGGGCAAATGGCGCAGCCCAGACAGGGAACTCGATTGGGAATCATGGAGCGCAGAACTGATGAATATCCAAGGTCTGACGTAATTTTGGCTTTAGCTCAAGCGCTTGGCCAAGGTGGAATTGGTGGTGGAATGATGAATGCACTTGGTAATATGAGGATAAGCTAATGCCAATTACAGTAAAACATGGTGGTGAAACTATAGATGCCCTTGTAGCTTTGGCGGCATTAGCCGGAGCCGGGCAGCAAAGGGTTCCTGAGGTTCCCAGGGTGCAGCCCAGTGGAACTCCATCAGGCGGTGGCGGAGGCGGAGGAATTCGCCACGAGCGAGTACCGTGGTATCGGCGGCTCTGGGGCGGCCCAAAAACTCGTAGGGCGCGGGTAACTCCCGAAGAGCAATTGCAGTACGAAGCTGAGAAAATGGAATTGCAGGCGAAGGCGGAAGCGGAAGGTTGGGAGCGTAGGTATTCCGCAAAGGCACGACAAGATATTGCAATGATTGAAAAGGCGCGTCAAGACCTCAAGGCAAATCCTGCATTTTCTGAGGAAGAAAAAATACGAGCGGATCGTACTTTGATTGCTCGGTCATTAGGCATTGATAAAGATGTAATTCCGCCTGATCCCAATAAGGAAGTATTTGAACCTGGCAAGGGGCCGCGAGATATTTGGCGTCACCCTGAAACTGGAGACCTTATAGGTTATGATCGTAATGGCAGTCCAGTGGTGCGAATTAAGTTTGCCGATACACCAGAAGGAAGGGCAGAAAAACATCAGCAAGCAATGGAACTGGAGCAAGCTAAGGCAGTAACGGCATACGAAAAGGAAATGCGCGCAACGAGAACAAAGCTTTCCCTTGAATTAGTAGATAAACTTGATCCAACAGGTATACCAACTGGTGAAAAACGACACCGCACAGGTGCAGAAGTCGAGGAAGCCATGTTTCGGATTTACGGACCGCAGCAAAGAGGCGAGGCAGCCATGGTTCCACCGGCAGAACAAGGATGGGAGCAAGCGGCTCCGCGTGAGTTAATTAGCTGGGCGCGTAACGTGGCAGAATACAAAAAGGAAGATGAAGACCTTCCGGGTTACGTTAAGACTGCACAGGCATTCATGCGAGGAATACAGAAACGAATTGAAAATGGAGAAGAAATTTCGCCAAGAATGAACGAAGCAATTGAGCAAGCAAAACTAATTCTTGCACAATATAAAAAACAACTTGGAGGCGCCTAATGCCGCTGAGCACGGATATACTTGATTTTACTTTACGACTTGGTACTGATACTGCCATGCTTAATGGGCAGTCTGGTGGACTTGATGAAAAAGTGCTTGCTTTTGCTGAAAGATTTCAGCCGGAAAAAAAGGAAGCTCCATCCAGAATGATGCCTGCTTGGGAACAGGAAGAATCATGGCGGAAATACGAGCAAGAAGCTACAATGGCCCAAGCGACCAAGGAACTTGGTGAATCCATTCTTCCTAGTGTTAAGGCGTATGCCATTGAGACCGGGGCGGACATTGTTTCTCCTATTGCAAGACTTTTTGGCAAGGGAGAATATGCCGACCGAATGAATCGTTTCGCAGAAGCAGTAGAACAAGTTCAACGCCAAAAGGAAAAAGGCGGTATTGTTCCTGACATTCTTCAAAGCGGCCTTCGCGGCGCTGGACGATCCTTGACGACAATGTATGCCGCTGGCATGGTTGGTGGGCCATACGCTGCCATTGGCACTGCTGCTGGACAAGAGACAAACCGTGCAATTACTACCGGCAGGGACGCTGGCCTAAAAGGTGGCGACCTGGCTGGCTATGCAGTGACGCAAGGTGTAATTGAAGGCTTGCCGGCTACCGTTATGCAGCGATTGGGACTTGGAGGCGTGGAAAGTGCAGTGGCCGGCAAAAAGTCTATTGTTGCGGTTGGATTGAAAGAGGGCCTAAAGAAGCTGGGAATTACAGTAGGCCAAGAGTTACCAGAAGAGTTGGTAACTGAAATAGGACATAATGTTGCTGCGGCGGTCGCAGAAGTCGATTCTGATGCTTTAAGTCCAGAAAGTTTGCGGCAAACTGTAGCTGAAACCACAGTCCAAACTCTCATTGCTGCCGGCATTGGTAGTGCTCCTGATCTTGTCCGTTCCGTTAAGGCAGGGCGTGAAGTGGCAATTGCGAATGAGATTATAGCAGCAGCAGATGCCAATGAGACACCTTCTCGGAAACAGTGGAAGCAATGGAAGCTACCTGCCAAAAAGGATGGAACGATACCCCCAAGTAAAGTGAGGCAAGAAGCCGTTCAGGCCATTGCGGCCGATCTTCGTGCCAGAGAACAGGCCCGCTTAGAGGCAGAGGCGGGGCCAGCCCCGGAACAAGCCCCGGAGACGCCCGTTGCGGAGCCTACGGCGGCTGTACAGGAAGATTTAGCTCCTGGGCCGGTAGAAACACCATTGGCGCCAGAAGCCGCTCAGGAAGCTCCTGGAGTGCCTGTGGAGGAAGTAGAAGCTAACGAAAAGGTAATTGCTCTTAATAAAGTTGAAACTGATAAGATACGCCAATATATTCATCGGCCGGAATTGACTGAAGAGGAAGTCCAGCACAGAGATATTGTCATGGATGAAGTTGCCACCAGCAGGGGGGATGAACGGGCAATGGAAATAGCCCAGGAAGCACTTAAAACTGGAAAGATGCTTACCACACATGAAAGTGCAGCATTATTGCTAAAAGAAGGTAAGTTGTTAAATGAACTAGATGCTGCATGGGAAGAACAAGCAAAGGCTGCTGCGGCAGAGAATCAAGAAGCATTTGACAAAGCCACGGCCCGCATTGAAGGCGCATGGACTGTAGGGGCTGAAGGTATACACAAAACACCTGGCATTATAGATCATCTTGATATGATTACAACAGCGGCTAGGTACTCAAGGCGTGAAACGGCACGGGCTCTTGGATTTGGTCGCTTACGAATGAATAGAGAAGATTTTAGTATCGTTAAGATACTTAATCGAATGCAGGCCGCCAAGGGGCCGAAGGGGGGGGAACTTACACAAACTGAACGCAAGTTGGCTGCGCGTCTTGCGAAGGAACATGCTGAATTGGTAAAGGTCAGGGAGCAATTAGAAGAGGCAGAACGTATTGCCGACGAGGCGCGAGACAAAGCGCTTGCCGAAAAAGTTCTTAATGCTTACAAGCCAAGGAAGGAAATTGGTCGCAAAATCCGCGAAAAGGCAGATAAGGAAATAGCAGACATTAAGGATCAGATTCGGCAAATAGGCCTTCGTGTGAATGACATTACGGGGGTAACTGCCGAGGGGACTTACCTTATTGGACGGCTGGGCATTGCTTATATCAAGAAGGGCACTGGCTCGCTTGTTGAAGTTATTGAAAATTTACGCCAGGACTTACCAGACTTGAATCTCAGTGACCACGATGTATATCAGGCTCTAATCTCTCGTAACCCAAAGGCAAAAGCGCAGGCACGTTCTCATGCGCAAAAACAAGTCGCTAAGTTCCAGTCGCTTGCCAGGATGCATGTTGAAATAGACCAAATGGCACAAGGAGTTGCCGAGAAAACTCAGAAACGACAACCTGTTGATCCTGAAATTAAAGCGCTAGGAAAAAAGCTTACTAAACTCAGAATGGAATATTACAAAACAGAAATGGACGAAGCCAAGGTGGTCAGGGCTATTGAGCGACTGAATATTCTCCAGGATCAGCTTGTAAATGGCAGAACGAAGCTTAAAAGAGCACCAAGAGAAATTCCCCCTGAACTTGCCGACATTCAAGACCAAATCAGGCAAGTCAGTATGGAGATACGGGCTGACGAAGAGCTTGCCAAATTAAATGAACAATTGCGGACTGGTGAATATCTTCCTCCACGGAGGCAAGTTAGGAAGCTTGTAAATCGTCAGTTAGAGCGCAAGCAAATAGAAATTGCAAAGAAACGTCAGGAAATTTTACAGGCCATTGAAGATACTGCCCCGTGGACAACTGGGAAGGTATTGAAAGAATTCGTATTCAGTGCTAAGTCAGTAAAAGCTACGGCAGATGTTTCATTTACAATGCGCCAGTGTTTTGTTCAAGTAGTCAATCATCCAATAAAAGCAATGCAGGCATTTGGCCCTTCGCTGCAAGCTTTCTTTTCTGAACATAGTGCATTTGAAATTAACAACATAATATTGAATTCACAAAATGCCGTTCTATATGAGCAATCTGGGTTGGTCATTATGGATGCTGGCTCGCTAGACGCCAGGCAAAGGTCGGAAATTTTCAGGGCACGTTTTGTTGAAAGAATGAAAATCTTCGGTAAGCAGAATCCATTTGGATGGCTAATGAGTGCATCGAGTCGCCATGCAACTGCATTCAGTAATCTTATGCGCGCAAGCGCTTTCGATCAATTTATTGCAAACCATCCCTATACTACACAGGAAGAAATGCGAGCATTTGCTGATTATGTTAATGTGTCAACCGGACTAGGGCACCTTGGGCGGTTTGGTGCCGTTAGTGATTACTTGCAGGTTGCATTCTTTTCACCTAAGTTCGCTGTAAGTCGGATAGAAACACCCTGGACAATTGTGCGATATTGGAAAGTGCCTCGTGTTCGCAACCAGATTGCAAAAGATATGGCCAAAACGGCGTCTACTGGAATGATGGTGTTGTTCTTGGCTTATCTGGCTGGTGCCGATGTTGAATTCCTAGACCCAGAAGACCCCGACTGGGGAAAGATTCGATCTGGCAATATGCGCGTTGATATTTGGGGCGGCTTCCAGCAGCCAATGCGGCTGATAACCAAATTAGCTACTGGGGCATTCATTAAGGATTTTGATCCGCTGGAAATTATTGGACGATTTGCTGCATTTAAGCTATCGCCGGCTGTAACTATTCCTATTGAATTGGTGGCCGGAGAAACGGCAGTTGGTGAAAAGACTACAAGACTTGAAACATTAGGACGTTCCGTTGTGCCCTTAGTGCTTGAAGATACTGCCGAAGCATGGAAGGAAGAGGGTGCTGTGGCTGGAGTTGCCGCCGGTGGCTTGGCGGCTCTTGGTGTTGGCGTAAGTGCTTATAAAGACACTGAAACGGCAACACGGAAAGAAGCGCAGAAGCTCTGGCGGAGAGGGGAGCGCGCTAAAGCAACGAGACTTGTCGGAAATTGGAATCGTGAAAACCGAGAAAACAGGATTACAATGCAATCAGTACGTGCCCCCAAGAAGTAGGGTGGGCAAAAAGGTACTTACAGAAGCATTAGGTAAGTACACTGAAGATGGGGCCAATTTAACTTTTGAAGAGGAGATTTACTATGGGAATTTTGCGAGACATTCGTAACGAGAGAATTGCTGAAGGGAAGCCCGTGTTGGGCAAGGGACTTCTGCGGTCCAAGACATTTTGGGTGAACACGCTGGGTGGGCTTGCGACTGTGCTAAGTGCGGCTGGTAGCGTTTCATTCCTGCCGACACCTATTGCGCCTTGGCTTGCGGCTGGACTGGCTATTGTGAATGTGCTTTTGCGCACTATCAGCAAGGAACCTATTACGTCGGTCAAGTAGAAAGGCAATGCCCATGAAGAAAACACCGTTTATAATTTACGTAATTAGTTGGCTTGTGGTAGTGACGTTTTGCGCATTACCTTTTCTAGTTCCTGTAATTTATTCTCATTCACAAGATGAAGTTACAGAGGAATTATTTCCACAAATCGAAATTGCTCCACCTTCGCTTCCTTTCGTCCAGCGATCTGTTGTTAATCCAGAGAAAGTAGATTTAGATAAATATCTGCATTCCGCTTGTCGTATACGTGGTGGCGGTTCGGGCGGCTCTGGTGCGTGTTTCAGAATTGACGATCAGTATGTGTATGTTCTTACTTGCCGGCATGTTGTCGAGGGAACGAAGGCATTTATCGCTGAGTTTTGGATTGATGGGAGGATCACCGGCGAATACACTGGAAAGGTTTCTAAGATTCTCAGTGTCGATGCTGCTGTAATTGTAATTCCTGTCGAAAGTTTTAAGGAAGGTGAGTTACCAGTGGCTATTCCAATTTCTCCTGATGGACCAAACCCAAATAATCCCATCATGTCTGTTGGCTGCCCCGGATTGAGTTGGCAATCACTTTTTGAAGGGCATGTAACTAAAATGAACGAAAAGCCCAAACAGAGCTTCATGTTTGTCCCACCGCCGAAGGGCGGACGAAGTGGCTCGGCAATTTTCCAGGATGGAAAAATTGTTGGGGTGCTTTGGGGTGCAACTGAAAAGAATGGTTACGCTGTTAATTCTACTGACCTTGGAAGTTTAAGCCTAACGGGGAATTTGATGTTTTCTGCTGATTGGTGCAAATATTGTCAACAGATGAAACCTGTTATTGAGGAGCTTAGGACTTCGTGCTCAGATATACAGGTGATTGATTATGACCTCAATGTTGCGTTTGCAGAGCTATATGGAATCAATGCCCTGCCGGCTTATGTGAATCAACGTGGCGAAGTGATGTCTGGCGTGAAAAGTGTTCAGGAGCTATTGGAATTCTATAGCGCAGAAGGGCCTAAATAATGCGCGTGCCAGCTTATGGACTAATTGCTGTAGTTTCAATGATCTTCGCGGCTGATATGCCAGTCGGGATGCCATTGGCATCCGAGATACTTCAGGGAGGCGCCTTACTGGTCTTAGCCTGGACGGTATGGTGGATGCTTACGCGCACTTTTCCAGCCCACACAGCAGCCCTAAAGGACCAAAGGGACGCCTTCTTGGCGTATCTTGCAAGGCGAGATAACGACCAAGTAGACTAATTCTTACTTGTTACTTCTGTGTAAGGCCGCTTCTGTACGGCCTTTCTTATTGTGCAAGGCGCTGAGCTTCAGCCAACACAACCTCTGCACCGTGCTTCTCGATTAGCTTGGCTAACGGCTCTGCTACGGCCTTCTTGGCCTTTACTAGATTCTCAAGTTCCTCAAGCGAGTAGTCAAGAGGACCGCGCACAGATTGTTTGTGGGTCTTAATCTGGAACTCGTGCCCGCACTTGCAAGTTCGCGTCCGGGCGCCGGTAGTTTCTCCGCAGGCGGGGCACGTCTTGCGACCACGGGTTGACTTTTTCTTAGCAGCCATCATAATGGTTCTCCTGGGTAATGGAGGGTGAAATCAGATCGCATAATTCTACCATGCCTCCAGGTGTATGTACACCCGGATTGCTTTTTTTAGGCTTATTAAGGCAATTTTCTTCAGGTAACCCACTTTGTCCTCATGTCGTAACGTAATAAACTATAGGAACTTAGGTTGTTTGCGGAAAAATATACCGGCTGGGCATCAGCCCGCAGGGGCAAGTCCGAAAATGCCTAGAATTGCAGCACTATTCCTGATCGAGAGAAATTTTGTACACCCGCAGTACACCCGCAAAGGCAAACCAAAAGTAAGCATCTCTATGTTTAATAGCATATCCTTGATTAGGAGAATTCGATGTTTGACCTACAGAAGCATCGCCTCTGGAAGCGAGCGCACCCCGACTTCCCGCTCACTGTCCATCCAAGGGGGTACTGGAGCAAGAAGGTTCGCGGGAAGGTCTATTACTTCGGCCCGTTGAAAGACCGAGACGCGGCGCTTCGGCTTTGGCTGCGCGAAAAGGACTATCTACTGGCGGGTGAGATTCCGCCCACTCACGAGCACAGTATTACTGTGAGGGAATTGCTCGATAAGCATCTGGCCGACGTTGATGATCGAATCGTGGCTGGCAAGCTTGCGTGCAAAACCCGAGGGGACTACCGCGCCGTGCGAAGGCTCTTTGAGCAATCCATGGTGGTCGGCTTGCCAGTCAAGGCCCTGAAGCCTGAGCATTTCACAGTGATGGAAAGGCACTTGGAGAATAACAGATATAGCCTTCGCACGCAACGAAACTTCATCATTGCCACGAAGGCCGTCTTCAATTGGGGCCGCAAGATGGAGCTATTCGATTGCGATATTCGTTACGGCCCTAGGTTCGCTGTGCCTTCCGTCACTGCCATTGAAGCCGAGCAAGAAGAGAACGGTAGCTGTCGCTTCCTCGACCGAGACGTTATTCTTACTGCACTGGCGGCTGCGAAACCCAAGCTGAAGGTCGCTATCTTGCTTGGGATCAACTGCGGCTTCTATCCCAGCGATACAGTTGCAATCACGCTAGATCATTTGCATTTGGACGGCAAAATACCGTACCATGATTTCCGTCGTGTCAAGACGAAGCGCCGCCGTATGGCAGCCTTGTGGCCCGAGACAGTCGAGGCTATCCAAGATTACCAGCGTGACCACCGCAAGTCGGCCAGTGCATCTGAGCGATGCTTGCTGTTGTCACGATCTCGGCGCCGGTATTCACCGGGCGGGAGGGAGCTTTCCCTGACCTTCAATCGCGTCTTGGACGGCAATCGGTCGTTGGGCGTTAGTCTTGGCTCCCTACGCCACACCTACGCCACAGTCGTTGACCTTGTACCCGATCAGGCCATGATCGACCTGACAATGGGGCACACAAGCAAGAGCCTCCAGAAGCGGGTATACAAGCAGCTTAATCTTCACGAGCTAGCAAGGCTTCAAGTAGTTGCCAATGTGGTGTGTGGGTGGCTCCTGGGGGGGGGAAGCTGATTTTGCATTTTTGTCTTGACACCATGTTTCCTATGCTCTATACTAAAGGGAGGGCTTTGTAATGGAAAACTTATTAGTAGGAACTCTGTTCATGCCCCTTGACCCGAAACTACGAAAGAGTATCCGTCGAATACTTTTTGAACGTGATATGACTCAAATGGAATTGGCAGAGCGTACCGGACTGGCTCAGTCAACTATTTCCAATTTGTTGGGTGGTCGTTTTGCTGATGTTAAGCTATCCACTATTGAGAGTATTGCAAGGGCACTTGATTGTGAACTTGAAATGCTTTTCAAAGAGATTCCGCCGGATAACTTACAATAGTTATCTTTAGCTTTTCTTCTTTTTTTCTTCTTCTTATCTTTTTGCGCTAAAGGTATGCGCCTATATGCAATTTCTCCTGACAGATCAGGATGCCCTTGAAGCGATTAGGACTGGAATTCGGCGCGATGATGGATTGTTACTAATAGATTTACCTGTTAATTCCTTACAAGATACCAATGATCTACCTCTTAGGTTGCAATTTTCCCCAGATTCCCATACTGTGCATTGGGGTAAAAGTAGCTTACGTCTCTCGCCCACTCTTTATTCTCTCTTGCATTACCTGAATATTCGTAATCGTGTTACTTTTGAGGAGCTTCAGGATGTAATTTGGGGCAAGCGCATTAGTGATAATGCAATCTATCAGGCGGCTTCTCGCCTTTCTTCTTGGCTGATCGACGCAGGGATACCGTGGACTTGTTTTACACGGCAATCTGCTGTCATTCTTGAAAAAATCAGCCAATCTTAGTTCTGACCATTCTCAGTCAGAATTCTGACACCCCGGCGTGATAGGATCGGGGTATCCCCTTTGCGTGGATTGGCTTTCTTCGGGGATTGAAAGCCGTCCAAATTGTAACTCATGGCGGTGACTTTATAAAGGAAAGTCGCTCTAGGTATCTTGGCGAAGCCAGCTAAGGGGAGAGTCGGTAATAACCAGTCCGACACGCCATGACTTTTTCTAACCTACAAAACAAAAGGACAATTCAATGCCAGTTAACTTAGAACACACGAAAAGACTTGTAATACCTTTGCATGAAATGAAAGATGGGCAGATATGTGAAATTATTGAATGGAATTCATATATGCATGTAGGAAAAATTGTTCAGAGATACGGTACACATCTTATTGAAATTGGTCGTCCATTTGGACGTTGGTCTAACCTCTTTAGTCATCCACATGATAATTGTTACGTGCATATAATTGAAAATGGCGAACACTTGATAGTTACTAATAATCAATAGATTGAAATGCAACACAAAAGGACAATTCAATGCCAGTTAAACTAAGTACAGAACTTTCAGGTGTAATACCTGTTACTAAACTAAAAGACGGTCAGGTAGCTGTAATTACTCAATGGATATGGGAAACGTGTGCAGGTAGAATCGTGCAACGATATGGAAAACATCTTATTACAATTGGCCTACCATAGGAAAGCGGGTGGTCTGATTTTTTTGGAGACAAGAATCATGGAGAATACGGAGATTGTTTTGTACGTATTCTTAATGATAATGAATGTTTGGTAATTGCCAAGAACAAATAAATGGATAGTTCAAATCCTCATTATTATCCAAAGCTTTATACTCCCAAAGAAGTTGCTGAAATTCTTCAAATTTCAGAACGTAGTGTTTTGGGCCTCTTGAAACGTCACGAGCTAGCATATGTAGAAGTGTCTGTTTCACCATGCAGCAAAAAGCTTCATCGGAGAATTACCGATATGGACCTTCAAATGTTCTTGGATTCCCGGAAGCAAGAAACTCGACACGAGCGCAACGCACGATTGCGGAACCGGCGAAGGAACATGGGGAATGTATGAAAGCATTTGTTCTTGGTGTAATTCGCCATTTAATGCTTCGCATGAGGGCCAAGAATATTGTGGAAGAGAATGTCGGATGGAAGCGTGGGTGGGGCTTCGCAAGGCATGTTATGGAATCAGACTCCATAATGGAATGCGCTTATTGAGTGATGATTTTGGAGAACAACCTGGAGACTCATCTGTTCTTTATCAAAAGTGAGGTAAGAGAATGAAAGTCAATGACATTGTGGAAGTAAGAGATGGTTCTTACAGTGTGTCGCTTGTAAAAGGTGTAATGCGGAATGGTTGCGGCTCTTTATTGCGTAATCGTCATTTTCGGGTACTTGCTTTATCGGGAAAATACCCAACTAATAGGGTCAATGATGTATGTGGGACTAATGATATTATGCTAGTTGATATAAAATATAGTGATTTTATATTGTTTTCACAAGAGCACTTCTGTTGTTGTGTAATTCCAGCAGTCGAATCTTCACCAGTGGAAGTTACTATTCCACACGGAACCAAACATATACACTTGACCTTACAATGAAGGAATACAAATGGCTTTTGATCTAAGTTCCATTACAGAGGAAACGCGACTAAGAGCACCACGTATCATCTTGCTTGGTGTTGAGAAGATTGGCAAGTCAACATTTGCTGCTGGCGCCGATTCGCCTATATTTCTACCGATTCAGGGGGAGGAAGGAATTGATGAATTAAAAGTAGGAAAAACTCCTGATGTCTGTGGATCAGCAAGAGAAGTTTTGGGATGGTTATATGCACTTGGCAGGGAAGATCATTCCTATCAAACTGTTGTGATTGATTCAGCAAGTTCACTGGAGCCAATTATATATGCTGAAATATGCGAAGAAAATAGAGCAGAAAGTATCAACGAAGGTTCACTTCAGTTTGGCGTTGGCCATGATAAAGCAACTGTTGTGTGGAGACAAATTGCAGAAACTCTTGATGCCTTGCGTTCGTGTAAGAACATGGCATCTATTCTTATTGGGCATGTGAAGATCAAGCGCTTCGATGATCCAAATGGACAGTCATACGATCAGTATCAATGGGATGTTCACCAAAAAACCGCTAGTCTTTTTTACCGCTGGGCTGATAGTATTCTTTTTTGTAATACAAAGGTTGTTGTGCAGGAAGAAAAGCTTGGCTTTCATAAGGATAATGTAAAGAAACGAGGCATTGATGTAGCTCCTGGCTCTCGTTTTTTATATACGCAAAAGCGACCGGCGCACCCCGGCGGTGGCCGCGGCGTTTTCGGTCGATTGCCATACGAGATTTCACTTGGTAATTCCCCAGACCCAAAAGATTGTTGGTCACACTTTCAAGACGCCGTAGACGCAAAACTTCAGAAAGGACAATAAAATGCAAATTCCTAGTTTTCGTATCCTTTACGAACATCACGACGAAGTAAAAACATTGGCTGACATTCCTGAGTGGACTTTTGCTGAATGTAATCCTTATGGGGATGTGTTGGGAAAATTAAGATTTAGAGTTGGCGATTTTGCATATTCAACATGCATAAATTATCCCCCGCAAAAGCAAGCTAGAGCAGAAGAGTATCGAGTGAAAAGAATAATCGGCAAGATTATTTGTGAGTAATAACTGTGTCAACTATCTCTATTAACCTTTTGGAGTAATTCAACATGAATCCACCTGAACAAATGAGCATGGATGATTACGGAAACCTTACCGACTTCTTTGAGGCTTCTGGTTTCTTGCCGGAAAATGTAGAACCTCAAGATGATTTTGGAATTCTTCCGCCAGAGAAGTATTTGACGTTAATTGGAATTGCTGAAGTGAAGCAAACCAAGGCGGGGAACGGTCATTACATTGAATTGCCACTTACCGTGGTAGATGGTCAATATAAGAATTGGAAGCTCTGGGATAGGATCAACATCGACAATCCAAGTGCGGAATGTGTAAGAATTGGACTGCAAAAGTTGTCTGCATTGGGGAGAAGTTTGGGAATTGCCAAATTAACCGATACGGCTCAGCTTGCAGATCAAGTAACGGTTGCTCATGTGAAAGTGAAGGGGGATCAGAATTTCGTTCGTACTTATTCGGCGCCCTCTGAGGTGCCAGCCAAGCAAGTGCCCCAAGGGTCACGTCTTAATGCGACACCACCGGCGCATTGTACAGGCATAACGCCGCCACAACAACAAAGCCGACCGTGGGATCGCAAGAATTAAAATGAACATTAAACGAAGAGGCGATACGAAAGAAGAGCGCATGGAATTGTATCGCCAGAAGATGGCAAAGAAGGCACGGAAGCCTTCGGGGGAAGAGAAAGCTACGCCCCCGAAGAAGCTGCCACCCAAGCGCATGTCTCAGGCTGAATTGCGTAAACTATTTATTTTGGAGTAACAATTAAGGCAAGCGGATTTCTAAGGAATGATATGCCCCTTGGCTGGATAGGTAATGTTTTGATTATTCTTGGTGCTTGGCAATTAGGTCACAAGCGGCGCTGGGCGTTTTTGATAACGTTCACTGGCGGATTATTTTGGGTGAGCGAAGGTATAAGACTTGCGAAGCCTGACTTGATCTTCATTGAAGTAGTAATGGGATGTGTGGCAGTTCGGAACTTTATTAGATGGGGAAAAAATGAACATTGACGATAAGCTGTGGGAACTAGCGGCAGAATTTCGCCTTGCGAAAATCGGAGAAGACCTTGCGAGAAAGAAGCGAATTGCACTTGAGGATCAAATTGCGAGCCTTATCCCATCGAAAGCAGATGGACAAAAAACAATAACGCTCAAGAATGGAGCGAAAATTACAGTCAAGCGTGGATTGAGTTATAAGGCTGATCTTGAAGGAGTTTGCAAACTCGGAATTTGGGGTGATTCTCCGCCTCCTATTAAATCAAAAACTACTCACGAGCTTGATATACAAGGTTATGAGTGGTATAGGCAAAATGACCCTGGCATATTTAATGCCTTATCGCAGCATGTCACTGTCACGCCACGAAAACCAAGTGTTACTGTGAAGCCCGCCAAAGAAAAGGAAGAATAATGCAATCAGAACTTGAACGTCTAAAACAAAATCGGCACGAATTGCGCGAATGTGTTGTAGCGTTGATCGGCAATCCGGCGATCCTTTCATTTTTCAACAGAGGAACTTCAACACATTCACGACCATTAACTTCAAAGCGAATTGTAGATTTTGCAAGAGATTGTATTGAAGAAATTAAAGTACATTCATTGGAAATATAATGACTGATCTCACCCAATACATTCCACAGCAATCCAAGACTGTTTCGGCAATCTTTGCACAATACAAGAAGACCGCCGAGGCGGAGCCTGTACGTGGCTATCTTGGCGCGTCAATTATTGGTCATCCATGTGAGCGATACCTATGGTATTGTTTTCGTCAATGTTGCCGTCCAAGGTTTGATGGCCGAATGTATCGGCTCCTGCAAACTGGCGACCGAGAAGAAGAGCGTTTTGTGAATGACTTACGCATGATCGGCTGCGAAGTTCACGACTGCGATCAAGATGGCGAGCAATTTGCTGTTTCGGCTTTTGGTGGACATTTCTCTGGCCACATGGATGGCTGTGCTCTTGGTATCCCCGAGGCACCCAAGACATGGCATGTCTTGGAATTTAAGACTCATAATGCAAGCTCATTTCGGAAACTTGCCAAGGAAAGCGTCAAGGCATCTAAACCACAGCATTATGCGCAAATGATGATCTATATGCACTTAAGCGGTATGAAACGAGCGCTGTATCTTGCAAAAAATAAAGATACCGATGATTTGCATTCGGAGCGTATTCGATATGATAAAACTGAAGCAGAACAGCTTATGGAAAAAGCGCATCGAATTATTACCATATCAGAGCCACGTAATCGAATTTCTGACAGATCAGATTATTATCAATGTAACTGGTGTGACGCACGACAAATCTGCTGGGGTGGAAGTAATAATGAACCTGCACTACTTGTTCCATCCCTTTCCTGCCGTCAATGCTGTCACGCAACGCCAATAATACGAGAATCGTTAGATGGAAAACCTTGGTGGCATTGTGAAAAGCAAAATGCTCCAATATCGTGTGATGAAATATGTAAAAATCATCTTGTTCTTCCTGGCTTAATACCCTTCGCAGAATCAACTGACTCTGGGCAGGATGATGCTGGTAATGATTTCATTGAATTCACCAATAAGGATGGCACCACATGGAAAACTGGCCCTGCATACGGCTGTTACAGCAGCACAGAATTAAGAGAAATTCCAGCTTCACTCCTGGGGAACGAGACAATGAAAACCGTCAAGAGTCTCTTTGGCGGCATTGTTACAGACTATCAAGAAGACATTCTAAATCGCTACCCAGAGCACAGTTCGCAGACCATTTGGAAAGGACCGGCTAATGAATTATTGCAAGCATGGTCGGATGCTTATGCCGAAAAACTTGTAGACCTAAAGCCAATTACACAATGTACTATGTTGTATTACAATGCAGTTGAGTTGCCAGGTAATCGTATAGTAATTGCTTGGCCTGACGAAAAAGTGGCTGAGATTAGAGAGAAAGGAACCAACTAATGAAATTTCGCAGTGAACTAGCTCGCTTATTGGAAAAGCTTGCTGAAGACCTAAGAGAAAAAGAATTGTTTTATGATGTAGCTAATGATCTTCGGGATGTATTAGCAGACCTTGATGATCTTATTGAATCTGAAGAATGTTAGTTCCTCGCCTTTATCAGCAAGAAGCCCTTGAAGCGCTTGATGCGCATATTCGCCTAAAGGAAACAAATCCGTGTGTAGTGCTGCCCACCGGGAGCGGAAAGTCATTGATGATTGCGTGGACCATTCAAGCATGGAAGGAAGCTGCACCGTGGTTCCGTTGCATTATTCTAGCACATCGAAAGGAATTGATCGAACAGAACGCAGGGGAGCTTTGGAGACTTTATCCCGATGGAGATATTGGTGTTTTTTCTGCTGCGCTAAAACAGCGCGATTACGACGCCAATATCTTGTATGCCTCCATTGATTCTGTCTATAGGCGTGCAGGGGAATTTACGCCGTGGGATGTGATTATGGTCGATGAGGCGCACCGCATTCCATTTAAGGGCGAAGGAAAGTATCGAACCTTCATTAACGAAAGCCGAAGGTTCAGCAAGAAACTGAAGGTGATAGGTTGGACGGCAACACCTTATCGTATGGCCGGCGGGCAAATTTGCCATAAAGACCATATCCTTAACGAGATATGCTATGAGGCAAAGGTTACTGATCTCATTGATGCTGGTTATTTATGTAAGCTGCGCTCAAAGGTTGGCGAAACGCAACCGGAACTAAAGGAAGTCAAGCGAAATTCAGGCGGTGATTATGTTATTAAAAGCCTGGCCAAGGCCGTTGATCGAAGTGATATTGTTCATAAAGCCATTAGCGAGGCTACGCGAATTATAAATGCCGAGAAACGCCGGGCAATCATATTCTTTTGTGTGGACATTGAACATTGTAAGCGAGTATCGGAAGCACTGCGCATACATGGTGTTTATGCACCTTATGTCACAAGTAAAACAAAACAACATGAACGTGATCGAATTGTTCGTGATTTCAAAGCTGGTCATATCCGAGCTATTTGTAATGTGAACGTCTACACTGAGGGATTTAATGCGCAGCACATCGACTGTATCGTCCTATTACGGCCTACACTCTCTGCCGGTTTATACTCACAAATGGTTGGAAGAGGCTTGCGTTGTCATCCCTCGATTAACGATTGCCTCGTTCTCGATTTTGCCGGATGCATCGAAGAGCATGGGCCCATTGATCTCATTGGGGGAGCGCCAACGGTCATGGCAGTTTGTGCCACTTGTCGAGAGTCGTTTTCTAAAGCTATTAGGATATGCCCGGCATGCGGCTGGGAAATTCCTAAACAAGAAATAGAACGACTTGAACAAGTCGAAAAAGAAAAGCGGTTACATGGTACTCAAGTATCTGGAAAATCCATTCTCTCAAGTGAGCCGGAAACACATAAAGTCGATGCTGTCTATGTTAATCGACACCAAAAAGAAGGTTCGCCTGATAGTATTCGCGTGCAGTATCGTTGCGGGCTCTCTATGTTCCGAGAATGGGTGTGCCTTGATCATCCGGGAATTGCCGGTCAAATAGCTCAGGATTGGTGGGCCAAACGATTTGGAGTTCAGAAGAAGAAGGTCACTGCAAATGAAGCGCTTGAAAATCTTTTTCTTACCCAAGAAATTCTTGAATGGACAAAGACAATTACTGTCCGGCGGAAAGGAAAGTATTATGAGATTGTGGGGTATAATCAACCAGTGAATTAAGAAATATGAAAAAGAATCCAAATATCACTATTGTAATTCAACGATATAGCTTAGTTGGTGCAATACATTGGTATGTGTATTTTAATGATGAAAATGGAATACCGCCTTATATTCCATGTAAAAAGTTTCGCCGCTATGCAGATGCAAGACGCTATGCACTTAAACATGCTTACGCAAAGAATATACAAACAAGAGAGTAAATGACCCAATTTCTCGATTACGCCCTGAAATATGCTTCTCTTGGCTGGCAGGTTTTTCCACTTATGCCATGCCAGAAGATTCCTTTTCCTGGCACGCATGGCGTCAAAGACGCCACGGCAGATGAAGTGCAAATACGCACTTGGTGGGAAAAGTGGCCGAATGCGAATATCGCTATTGCCTGCGGTAAGGCAAGTAACATCTACGTGGTGGATGTGGATGTAACTGAAGCTGGTGATGTAAATGGACATGAATCGCTAAAGGAATTTCCGGCATTACCTGAGACAATCAAGCAGAATACGCCGCGCGGCGGCTTTCATGCTTTCTATTTTACCGATGATTCACCAGCCAACAGGAATAGTTTTCGACCAGGAATTGACATTCGTGGTAATGGATATTATGTGGTAGCCGCCCCTTCAGTTCATCCCAACGGAGGAAAGTATGTATGGGCACAAGGGTGCGCTCCTTGGGAGCGGGAGCCAGCCGAATTCCCCGAGTTCCTTCGGCCGAGTAAGCAGGCGCCGTGGACAAAGACACCGCTCTTACGGGCGCATGACGTAGTCTCTACGGCGCCTGCCTCGGCTGATATTCTCCAGCGAGCTTCCCTATATCTGGCCGAGTGCGATCCGGCTATCCAGGGGCAGAGGGGGCACGACAAGCTTCTCTGGGCGGCTGTGGCCATGGTCCACGGCTTCCTGCTATCTGACAGCCAAGCACTTGACCTCCTGACTAGGGAGTACAACCCGCGCTGTGTACCGCCTTGGGATTTAAGCATTACGAAAGATGATAAGGACTTCCGACGTAAAGTTTCGGAAGCACAGAAGCTTGCGCCCGATAAGCCGCGCGGTTGGCTACTAGAAGACGAGAGTTATGCAATTCAACCGAATATTGACATAGATGTTAATGCATTGCTTAATGTAAATACATCTGAGTCAGATAAAACTCTTGGTGGTTTCTTTAGTACCCAACCTCCTAATACACAATCAGTCGGTATAGATTATTGGATTATAAAAAAGCCATCCTCCAACACAAAGGACTTAACCTTCCTTACCCAACCAACTGGATTACTAGGTGAAATTTGCGAATGGATTAACACAACAGCCATTAAACCGCAACCTCTTCTCACATTAGCTTGCGTTCTTCCATTCCTTGGTGTATTGTTCGGCCGCAAAATTCGTGACTCACTCGGAAGCAGAACGAATCTCTATTGCATGGGAATTGCCCCGTCATCGGCCGGCAAGGCTCATGCACCCAATCAAATTCGTAAGTTATGCGAGGCATCTGGTTGTGTTGATCTTCTTGGTGGCAGTGACGTGGCTTCTGATGCTGCAATCGAAGAGCGCATGTCATTACATCCTGCCAGCCTTTTTCTCTGGGATGAAATTGGTTACTTATTGTCACATATTCGCTCTGGTATCAGCCAACATCATGTGCGTATTGTTCCGCTACTGATGAAGCTCTACTCGGCTAGTGGCAGTATTTACAAAGGTCGTGAATATGCCGACATGGATAGACAGCGTACCATTATTCAGCCTTGCTGCTGCATTTACGGCACATCCACACCGGAACGATTCAGTTCCGGTGTTACTCCCGAAGAACTTCAGGATGGATGGTTGAGCCGATGCCTTGTTTTCTTGTCGCATGATAATCCGCCCAAGGAACGACACGGTTGTGATGTTCCACCGCCACCTGAAATATGCGAAAAAGTTACCGCTTGGGCTACACGGCAAATCACAATTACAGACGGTCGAAGCATTGACACGTTTGTTAATACACAGACGGGCAATGTAGCGCCACCAGAGCAAATAATCGTTCCAAGAACTCCTGATGCTGAGAAGCTTTTCTTGGCCTTTGATGGCGAATCTATCACTCATGGACAATCCAATCCGGAGCTGGCTTGCTTATGGGCAAAGGCCGAAGAGAACGCCCGTAGAATAGCGCTGATTTGTGCTGCTAGCGAGAATTTTCAAGCCCCGGAAATTACCACCTCCATTGCAGAATATGCTTGCCGACTCGTGCGTTATTTACTATCAAGTTTTGGAAGCGAGATTGTTCCAACAATTACAACAAGCCATATTGACGCAAAAAAACAAAAACTTGTCACTATTATAGAAAAACATGGCACTGATGGTTGTTGGAAGCGCGATTTAACACGCGCTTCTCAATGGACAAACAACAAAGAGCGCACTGCGTTACTTGCTGATCTTGTGGAAGCTGAACAAATTATCGCACAAATTAAAAAGACCAACAAAGGGGCGCCGGCTACTTGTTTTTGGACTGTTGAGAATTATCGAAGGCATTCAGAATGACCCCCGAATCAGTTACGATCATACTTCCATTGCCAGTTAAGGTACTGTCGCCAAATTGCGCAGTTGCCACTCCAGGTGGCCGATTTACCAAGGCAGCAGCAATTAAACGATACCGAAAATTGGCGCAAGAGGCAATAGAAGCTGAATCTATCGAAACTAAGCCATGGGGAAAAGTGACAGTTGCAGCTAAATTTTTCTTTCCAACAAAGCATCGACGGGATCAAGATAATGCCGTGGCTTCGCTAAAAGCTGCTTATGATGGCATTGTGGATTCTGGATTGGTAATTGATGACGACTATGAACATATGGAACGCAGAATGCCACTATTTCTTTTTGACTCATTATATCCACGAGTGGAGTTGACTATCAGGAAATGTGTTAATGCCGAAAATGATTCCGAGGGCAGTTGAGATAAAAGTACGCTCCCTGCTTAAAACCAAGTTATCCAATAGACGAATTGCAAGACAAGTTGGAATTTCCAAGGGAACTGTCAAGGCAATTAAGGATTCCCCTGATATTCGTCCACGTCGTTTTATACCTAAGATTAAAAGAGCAAAAGAACATAAATGTGAGACTTGCGGAGGGTTAATAAAGACAGAAATTTGTTTATTATGCCACCCTGAAGTTGGCTACTATGATGAACCTAATTAGGAGGAATGAATGTCACGAAAAAAGAAAATCAAGCCGCTTAATAATTTGATTGTAGTGTCAGATTTACATTGCGGTTGCCGGCTTGGATTATGTCCGCCTGAAGTAACTCTTGATGATGGCGCAATTTATAAACATACGTCGCTACAGGCGGATATTTGGAATTGTTGGCAAAGATTTTGGAATGAGTGGGTTCCACAGGTAACTCGCGGGGAGTCTTATGCAGTGGTACTAAACGGCGATGCCATTGATGGTCGGCACCATAAGGCTGTTACACAAGTAAGTCATAATCTTACCGATCAAGCACGAATTGCCAAGGCAATCTTAAAGCCAGTTATAGAAGCATGTAAAGGTAGGTATTATCACATTCGAGGCACAGAAGCGCACGTGGGGCCTTCTGGCGAAACAGAAGAACGCTTAGCGGAGGAATTAAATGCCATACCCGACAAAGAAGGTCGTTATGCTAGATGGGAATTATGGATCGAAGTTGGAGTTGGACTCGTCCATATTACACACCACATTGGAACAGCAGGTAGTTTGGCATACGAATCATCAGCTATCCAAAAAGAAATAGAACAAGCATTTGTAGAATCGGCCCGTTGGAATAATCGACCCCCAGATGTGGTAGTGCGATCCCATCGGCACCGTAATATCGAAACGCGCTTTCAAACATCGCACGGTTTTGGTACATCATGCACCACGGCCGGATGGCAAGCTAAGACACCTTTTGTCTACAAAATAGTTGGTGGCCGGCAGGCTCTCCCTCAAATTGGCGGAACACTCGTGCGTTCTGGCGATGAAGATGTATTTACTCGTCATAAAATTTGGAATCTCAAACGACCCGAAACAGAACAACCTTCTGTGTAGTAATGAGCGATAGTTTTCTTGATACAACTATTTCCGAATGGATGGCCGAACTTGAAAGATGTAAGGCCATCAGCAACCAGAAAGCAGCACCACGTCCCGGAAATAGCGTGGAAATATTAACCTTTGCGACTCATCTCACTTCATCTCCCCTTCTCGCATCTCGACGCAATGCAACTTCTCACGAAACATTTCCTTGGCTAGAAAGGAAAAGATAACAACGCCTCTCTTCTTGGCGCGCCTCAATGCACCGCAACGCAACGCAACTTTTTTAACCCAACAGGAGTTTTACTATGTACATTGCAACATTACAACTTGTTAGCTCATCTCCCTATTCGCAATCAAGAGCACGCATGGCGGAAAAAACCGATCAGGAAACTCATCAGCAATTTGAAGAACGTACTTGGCGTGACCATCTAAATGTTAGCCAATCAGGGCATGTATTCATTCCCGCCATGGCATTCAAACTAAGTATTATTAAGGCTGCCCAATTGCTTGGTATCCAAAAGGCAGATAGTAAAAATGAAAAGTATACCAAGCATTTTGAAACAGAAGTACAAATTGCTCAAAGTTTAATCTTGCCTTTTAAGCCTAAAGACCCTGCCATTAAGTGCGAATGGATATTTGCCCATAGTCAGCCTACCCGAATGAAAACCAGTGGGCGAGTGTGGCGAGCATATCCAACGATTCAAGAATGGAAAGGTGAACTTGAAGTGCTAGTTGTTGGAAAAGCTATACCAGAATCAATTTTCATGGAAGTTGTAGAATATGCTGGAGTAGCCGTAGGAATCGGTCGATGGAGGCCAGAAAATCGCGGAGTTTATGGTCAATATAAAGTTAAAAGTCATAAATGGGAAAAAAAGTAACAGCACAACGCGTCTCATTTTTCCGCGACACGACACATCGCCACGCAACGCAACTATTTTCAATTACACCTTCAGGAGAAATATCCAATGGCGCAACTCAAAACCGCCAGCTACCATGGCCACCCACGATTCTATGAATTGCTTCAAGAAATGGCTGATCTTCACAGTCGCAAGAACCATGATTATGCAGGCGACGATCCACTATCCAATCTTCGGGCATCTGAAGAGATTGGAATTCCTGCGTGGAAGAGCATCCTGGTTCGACTTATGGACAAGTGGGGGCGACTAAAGACCTTCGCAAAGACAAAGACTTTTGAAGTGAAGGAAGAAAGCTTCAAGGATACCCTTATGGATAACGCGGTATATTCGCTATTGTGTATTATTGTGCATGAAGAGCAATTAGAAAAATCTCCCATTCTAACGAGGAATTGTTAATGCAACTAAAGCGAATCTTCCTTGATTTAGATGATGTATTGAACAAGTTTACTGTGCAGGCACTTGAGCATGTCGGCTGCAAGGTAACACAGCAGGCCCTTAATTGTTATTATGAGAAAGTTGGGTGGGATATTCTAAATGCAGCAAATTGGCTACGACCCAACAACATATTAACAAGGAAGGAATTTTGGGATATATTCAACCGCGAAGATTGGGCAAATTTCCCAGTATCAGATGAATTTGAGTGGCTTCTTGATAACTGTGAAGCCTTGGTTGGTAAAGAGAACATTTGTATTCTTACTTCTCCAGTGCTTGATCCCGGTTGCGCAGCAGGCAAAATGGAATGGATTTACAAGCACTGTCCAAAATGGTTACATCGACAGTATTTAATTGGTCCACCAAAACATTTGTGCGCTCATCCTAATGCCTTACTAATTGATGATAGTGATAAGAATGTCAATGAATTCTCAAAATACGGCGGACAAGCGATTCTTGTCCCAAGGCCATGGAATTCATTGCATGGTAAGAATACTATGAAGTATTTAAGAGATTCTTTTAATGAGCTACTTAGGCCATTCGTACGACCATACTAAAATGAAACTAACAACGCTTCAGAAATGGCTACGAACAATCAACTGGCTACGACGAGAGTTCCCCCCGCGCTACCCTGTGACTATCTGTTCGCAGTCATTGAAGGGGCTCAGTGGAGATTGTATTTTCAAAAATCATCGTTTCCTAATACGGATCAATAGCAAAAAGGCATTTAGTGAACGAATTGATACAATTCTCCATGAATATGCACATGCTCTTACTTGGTTCGGCGCAGACTGTGTAGAAGATCACAGTGATGAGTGGGGCTTGTGTTACGCAAAGTTATATCGCGCTTGGGACGAATGGGATTATGGGAGGGCAAAAGATGACCCACAGACTAATACATGATGATTGCTTAAAGATTATTGACAAGCTCCCCAAAGTAACCTGTATCTTTGCTGATCCGCCTGACAACTTGGGGCTTTGTTATGGAAATTATAATGACAACATGCCCAGCGGGCGATACTTGGAATGGCTATCAGATTGTATAGCTAGGTTTACATTTACGGCAAATATAACGTGGATTTCATATAACTCCAAATGGATGTTTGAAATTGGCGGTATAATAAATAGATTATGTAACTTCAAGTCCTACATTAAAGCCAAGTCCTGCGTGCAAATCTTCACTTTTGGGCAGCATAATCAGAATGATTTGGGAAACAATCATCGGCCACTTATGCGCCTCGCACACGAAGACGCCGTGCTCTATCCCGATCAGATTCGCGTGGAATCTTGGCGGCAAAAGAATGGCGACAAGCGCGCCGACCCGCGTGGCAGAGTGCCCGGTGATGTGTTCAATTTCCCGCGCGTTACAGGCAACTCAAAGCAACGCCGCTCGTGGTGCCCTACGCAGCTTCACGAGGGCCTAATTGAGCGGTGTATAAAGCTTAGCACGAAAGAAGGTGATACCGTACTTGATCCATTCGCGGGCACAGGGACCACCTTGCGCGTCTGCAAGCGAATTAAACGAAGGTGTATTCTGATTGAATCAAACCGGGAGTATTGCAAGGCAATTGCAAGGGAGCATGGGATGGAGATTGAGTGATGGAAACACAAGCCTGTGTGCCAGTAATTATGATGGATAGTAGAGTTCTTTGTTATTCTTGCTACCAAGAAGATGACACGGCTGAACTTGATATATGGATGCCTAATGAACCTGAAAATTATCCAGAAACGTGCGATAACTGCGGGTTGATAATGACGTATAAGTCAACTTAGATTATTTTCTAGGATTTAATCTTGCTGCGTCAATGATTGCATTTACAATCTTGAGCATTTCATCTTCTACATCATCAGTTATTGCAAGTCCAACCTGCTCAAAATAATGACAGAGTAATTCTACTGCTTCATTTCGGGGATTTTCCATTGTTATTTTCCCTTTCATTAAATAACAGGGGTAAATCAAGTTGAGCACATTATACCATCATGGGTGCTGAGGTTCAAGAGCAGAATCGCCATTCACTGGGTCGGCCCAGAAAGCATGGCGCTTGATTAGCTTGCGGACTGTGCGGGCACTCCAGGGATTGCCACGACAAGGGCCAAGTTCATTATCTAATTGTTGAGCAATTAAATCAGAAGTAGTGCCCGTAACAGCTTTAGCTGCACACGCTAATTTAATTGCCTTACGCTCTTGTTCGCATACCACAAGTCGTTTAGGGTCTTCCGGGTCTTCTTGCCACCCAATCGGAATCTTGCCAGTGGTACGCTCTCCGTTCTTACGCTTTTTCTCCAGCCCCTTCTTTGTTCTCAGGCGAATACGGTCGCGTTCATAAGCAGCAAAGGCAGCAAGGATGTTCTGAAATAGCTTGCCTTCCGGTGTTATGGCTTGTGGGGAGCCGTCCGCAAATTCAATCGTTGCGCCGGCTTGTTCTACTTGGTACCTGATAGTCAGGTTCACCAACATATCTCGCGCTAGACGGTCACTACTGTCCACGATTAAAACATCACCAGGATTTAATGCTGCTATTGCGGCATTAAGCCTCGGCCTGTTTAATTCCCCACCGGATACGTCCTTATCCATGTAAATTGCAGTACATGGCCCATAGCCCTTTGCCCTCCAATATGTAACACAACGCTCCGCTTGCTTCTCGCAACTATTACATTCTTGCGCGTTTGGACGCGGAGAAAATCGGGTGTAGATAATTGCTTGCTTTGTCATGGTGTTATCCTTGGTTCAAATGGCAAGTTCTTTATCACTTAGACTGTTCATTTCAATTCCTAGCTTCCCATTGATAAATGTTATCGTATCCACATATTGATGATATGTTGTACTTCCGTGTGCATCACGGAATACAAATCTAACTGGTATTTCTTCGTCAAAATCA
>Ga0180437_10002097_pt1 | contig 32631 bp, 29 predicted proteins | sample SS_ome_4_FD_132410 | JGI IMG/M metagenome (GOLD analysis project Ga0180437, IMG submission 132410) | Hypersaline lake sediment archaeal communities from the Salton Sea, California, USA - SS_3_D_1 metaG | ecosystem: Environmental > Aquatic > Non-marine Saline and Alkaline > Hypersaline >... | reverse complement strand
GCATTTTCTCTCCCCCTCAAACCTCCTTCATCATGGATACTCGAATCTGAAGTACCGCGCTGAACAAGGTTTGAAAAAATGGGCGAAGAGGGACTCGAACCCACGACCTCACGGATGTGAACCGTGCGCTCTAACCAGCTGAGCTATTCGCCCTGATAACCCATATTATACTCGATACGAGAGAGCACAATAGCACGAATTGCGGAGGCTGTCCCCGAAGGCAGACTGTACGGGACAGAAAATGTTGTCAGTAAGATCACCGTTCAAAATCAATAGGATGTTTATTTTTGTTCGATTAATTGTATAATATATAATTGTTGCTGGAAATATACAGTCTTCTCGGTAAAAGATATCAGTACGCTTCTTGCAACATGCGGTAATACCGAATTTTTTTTCGCCATTTGTTTGTATTGTGATGATTTATGCCAGTACACAATCGTTTATATTTCATATTTCGTTTGATTGTGATCCGTGAATCACGCATTTTTTGATTTAATGCGGGCTGAATGCCCGCCTTTTTTTATTAAAACTAGTGAATAGTAATAATTATCAATATGGTTAATTTAACCAAACCAGCCTCAATCTTGCTGGTCAACACTGGCGGCGTCGTTGGAAACTTGCTGACTTCAGTCAGCATCCAGGAACTGCCCCCACATATCAAGCTGGTTGATGTTGTGACGTTTTTACAGCTTTTAGACATCTCGCCATTCGAAGAATTCGGGCATACAAGCATCATTGTTATTGATATGCCTGATGGGTATGAATCTAAAAGCGTAAAACGTAAGATCAAATCAAATCCCGCCTTGCTGAACACTCCGATTGTTGATATTCAGACCTCCAGCGGAGCGGACCACGATCAATTGGTAGAGGTCATTCACAAAATAAACGAACGACAGCACAATTTGCCGCCAGCAATCACCAATGCGGTGGATGGCAAAGAAATGCGGCTCATCCCAGCCGGAAGTTATAAGCGCCGGAGCGGGATATCTCCGGATTATTCTATGGTGCGCGGCTCACAAAAAACGGAATCATACACAAACGCTCTTTACATGGATAAACATCCGGTCTCACGCCTCGAATACCAGGCATTTATTGACCAAACCAGTTACATGCCATCTACGCGCTGGGATAAAGATTTCGCCCTCCATGGATTGGAAAAACACCCTGCGGTTGGGATCACATGGCAGGATGTCATCGCGTATGCGAGATGGACCGGAAAGCGTTTTGCTACACCGGATGAATGGGAAAAAGCAGCCTTTGGAATAAACGGCTCGCTGTTCCCCTGGGGGGATGAATACCGCCCGAATTTGTGCAATATACTTGAATCCAATATCGGCGGCACAACTCCAGAAGGCGCAAATTCTCCACAAGGTGATTCTCCATACGGGATTTGCGATCTTTTCGGAAATGTCTGGGAGTGGGTGTATGATTGGACAGCCTCTTCCGATTCGCGCATGCTGATGGGCGGCGCGTGGGACACACCTTTGGAATACCTGCTGGCGCCATATTACGCCAGGGTAAGAGCCAACCCGGGTCTGGCGGGAGAAAATTTTGGTTTCCGGCTGGTCGCATCCCTGGATTACCGGATAGCTGCAGATGCAGTATCAAAAAATAACCAGGAAGTTTAGAGGATAATTTTGAATTCAAAATCGATCCCCATCCTACTGGTAGAAAATGTCTCCTCTGAAACGGATGATTTAAAGCAAACCCTTTCTTTGGATGGATACCAGATCTACACTTCAGGAGATGCCGCGTCTGCGCTCGATCAGGCAAATAAAGTGCTGCCCCGTTTGGTGATCCTGGATGAATCTATCCCGGGTTCGGAAGTATATGATTTTTGCAGCCAGCTGAAAAATTCACTGCGCTTTGGCAGCGTACCCATTATCATCCTCACCAATCAAGTCACCCCCCAAAGCAAAAGTAATGCCTTCGCAGCCGGCGCTGATGACCAGATTACCAAACCCTTCGATCCGCTTGTCGTCAGCCAGCGCATTGGATCGCTGCTGGAACGGACAATACATTACGTTCATACCAATCCGCTAACGGGCTTGCCAGGCAACCCGGATATTGAGTATGTCATCCGGCGAAAGATCCAGAACCTGGAGAAGTTCGCGGTCGCTTATATTGATATCGATTACTTCAAGTCCTACAACGATTCCTACGGCTGGCTGGCCGGCGACATCGTTATTCGCCGAACATCTGAGATCATCCTGGACGTTATCGAGCAGAACAGTGAAGAAGACAGCTTTGTCGGTCATCTGGGCGGCGACGATTTTGTCGCCGTTATCCTGCCCGAAAGAGCCGAAGAACTCGCTCAGGCGATTATCACTAAGTTTGACCGCCAGATTCCCGAAGTTTATCCACCCAGCGATCGTAAGCGCGGATACATTATCCAGCGGGACCGGCAGGGCAACCTGTACTGCTTTCCGCTGTTATCCATCAGCATCGCGATCTGCACGAACCGCCATCAAGAACTGGTGCACCCCGGGCAGGTAGCCCAAATTGGGTTAGAGCTGAAAGAGCACATCAAGACAAAGCTGGGCAGCAATTACATCATTGATAGATGTAAAGCCCCTTCTTAATAAGGAATAATTCAACTCAGCGCTCTGTGCGATGCTGTCCCCCGAAATTCGAATATTCAATAATTGCGAGCTTTGGCCCATATTTTTTGGGGCAGTCGCGAAGCGTGTGGAGCAGTCTCTCGCACAGATTAAGCGGGAGATTGCCTCTCTGAAGGTCCCCTTTTAGGTATCAGTCGCTTCATGTTGAATCTGGATACAAGCCAAGTTGAGAAACGTTTATTCGAGGAACCCATCGGTAGTGTAAAACGCTCTTTGGCAAATTACCAGTTGGGCGAGTGCTTTATCCCGAAAAAACTGGAATACAAAGCTGTTCTCCATTTTATAAAATCTCTGTCCGGTTGTTGGATATCGAGCAATCCTAACTATAGGGAAAATGCGGTGCGCTTAATTGCGAGGACAATTGTTTATTTATCAAACTCAAATGCAGTGCGTATGACCTGGTGTTCTCCCCGTTGAGATTGCAGTTTCAACGCCTGGCGGTATTGGTCCAATTTAAATTTATGAGTGACCATCCAGCTGGTGTCGATTTTCCCTTCGAGCATAAATTTCAATACCAGGTCAAATGCGCGCCATTTTTTACCGGCGTAATTTTCAGCATGGTTATAGATATATGCTGCTTTCAACGACAACTCCTGCCCGAAAATACCAGACCAATCTACATGCTTGGAAATGCCAGGCACGCCAACCAGGATTATTTCCCCGCCGCTGCGAGTCAACCGAATCGCATCATCTAATGAGGTGTCGCTGCCGACGCATTCATACACCTGGTCGTAGCCTCCATGCAGGACGCGTTTCCCAAGGATTGGAGTAAGCAGCAGCGCACCGGTGATCTCTGATACCTGCTTATATAGATCTCTATCCTTTGAGGCAGAAATTACCCGGTCGGCGCCCAGTTTGCGAGCCGCATCAGCCTGAAACGGGTGTCTGGCGATCACATGGATTTCGCTGTTTGGGTTCAGCAACCGCAGGGCTGCGGTCGTGCACAATCCGATTGTTCCCGCTCCAACGACCAGGATGAGCTGGTGCTCTTCAGGTAGGTTGTTTATGGCTGCGTGCAATCCGACCGCAAATGGTTCCACCATAAGCCCATTTTCCTCATCGATTTCACCGGGCAACTGATAAAGCTGGGATCGGTGGGCGAGGAAAAACTCGCTCCAGCTGCCGCCGGTATCGCGGCAGAAGCCGGTCATCATGCCAGGCGAGATATCCCCTTGCGTGATGCGTTCACAGCGGTTGATCTCGCCGCACTGGCAAAAGCGGCATAAATCCGAAAAACCACGCGGCCTGCACCACAATGTTGGTTCAACCACTACCCGGTCCCCTTCTTTAAATCCGGTTACACTTCGGCCACACCTGGCGATAATTCCGACGTTTTCGTGCCCAAATGTGTGCGGAAAGGACATGAACGGCGTGAAGTAGGGGCTGCCGCTCAGATGGATGGCGCTCATATCGCTGCCGCAAATACCCCCAAAGCGGGTTTTGATGATCACCCATTCTTCGCCAGGCAGTTCCAGGTCAGGAACCTCATCATAAGAGGTGCAGGATATTCCGCTCCAGAGTATTGATTGGGAAAGTTTACCGAGCGTAAGACCGGCTGCATAGCGGGGTATCGTGGGGTGAAATCGAATGGCTTTCAAGTTTGTTTGCCCATATCATTTTGGCTGTTATCCCGGTATACGGCAGCGTTTTCCCGATCGGGTTCAAATGTGGAATAGTCAATTTTACCAGCAGCGCTTTCCAAATCGCGAAATCTATCCAACCGAGAAGCGGCAAAAAGCGCAGCGCCGTAAACAGCATTTTCAGTATTCACAACCAGCATCTTCTTACCAAACATATCGGCTGCAATCTGAGACCATACACGGCTATTTCCCAGACCGTTGCCCGCGCCAACCATTACATCATGCTTACTGGCTCCCAATTGCTGGTAGTAATCATAAAGGTCGGTCAAAACGCCTTCCATGACCGCGCGCGCCATGCAGCCAACATCCTGGCTGCGGGTTAGATCTCCATAGAAACCGGATTTGCGCCGGGGGTCCTGCCGGGTTGGTCCGGTGCAGAACTTCAGCCCATACGCTCCAGGTGGGACAGATAGAGCTAGTTCGTCCATTTGCTGGTAATTCAGGTGTATGTCAAGTTCGGAACGAAGATAATCTCTCAGCCAGTGGTAACTTGCGCCTCCACCCAGACTTGCACCAACATGCAGGTAGTTTCTGAAGAAGTAAGGCCAGGTGTCGATACCCGGCAGCTTTTCGAAAACATCGGTAACGCGTACGATCTGCGCTCCAGTACCAATATTGAGCAAATCTGGCGAGCCAGCCCCGGTGATACCACCCCCCAGGACGCTCATCTGTAAATCACCCCCGCCGTAAATGATGCCAATATTTCCTTGCAAGCCGGTTGAGTCTAATACCCGCCTGTCCAGAAAGCCCGCTGCCCCAATCGATACATGGATCTGGGGAAGGTGTGAACACGGCAGACCTAAACGTTTTATTACTTCGCTGTGCCAGAACATCCTCCTGATATCGAAGATCCCCGTGCTGGCGGCATTGGTTGGGTCAGTGGAACGGGGGGTTTTCCCCAGCAATTTTCCGCGGATAAAATCGGTTGGAAGAGACGCATATCGGATGCGGTTGAAGAGGAACGGGTCGTTCTCCTTGATGTAGAACAATGTGGCTCCCAGGAATCCGCTGGCAATGCGGTCGACGCCCAGTTCATCGAGCTGGGTATCCTTTAAGAGCTCGTATATAACATCAATGGTAGTTTTCCCACCGTATTTTGCTAAAGGTTGGTTGCAGCTTTTGTCCTGCCAGTTAATCAGCGGTTCGATAACACGCCCGAGTTTATCATACATGACGGTGCCATGCATTTGGCCTGATAGGCCGAAAGCTGCGATCCTTTTTCCTTCGGAAATAATAGCGCCTAAATCTTTCAATACTTCAAGCGTTTTATCCCAAATAACACCCGTATTTTGGAGCGCAGCACTGTCATAGCTGCGCTGGGAAATATATTCCATGCATCCGCTGTCCGGTTCCAGCAGACCGGCTTTCACGCTGGAAGTACCGATATCAATTCCAAGTGTATATACGCCCATAATTAACTCCGGCAGTTGATAGGATAAGGTGCATAAGCAGCCACGTCAAGCTGGAATATTTTTCCTTGGGTATAATTTTTATTATTTGAAGGAGGCAAAGCATGGTTTCAACCCCAATACCTATTGATGATCGATTTGAAGTACATGACCGTGAAATTCTCGAAAATGCCCGAAAGCTGTTGGACAAGGCCGGAACACCTGAACAGATGTCGGCGGAAGTGTTGGCTGCGGTGGGTAGAAATGAAGAATGGCGTGGAAAACGCTGCATCAACCTGCTCGCGCCGGAAGCGCCCACAAGCCCTACCGTGCGGGCGCTGCTCTCAGCGGAGATCGGTACGCGAGCTGCCGAAGGGCATATCGGGAGAGATAACCGCTGGTTTGCAGGCACGCAATATATCGATGAGGTCGAGGCGTTGTGTGTCGAGCTCTTAAAGGAAGTATTTAACAGCCGCTACGCTGACCATCGTTTGATGGGAGGTATGATTGCCAACCTGGCTGTATACCATGCTATGTCACAGCCGGGTGATGTGATTATGTCCGCGCCGCAGCCGGTGGGTGGACATTCCAGCAACCGGCTGGATGGTCCGGCTGGACTACGAGGATTGAAAATCTTAGACGTGCCTTTTGATCCGCTGGAACTGGAAGTAGATCTTGAGCGTTTTAAGCTGGTTGCACGAGAAGTTAAACCTAAACTGGTTGTGCTGGGTATGACAATGACGCTCTTTCCTTTGCCCGTAAGGGAAATGAGCGACACGATTTCAGAGTGGGGCGGCAGATTTGTATTCGATGGCGCGCACCAATTGGGATTGATCGCAGCCGGACTCTTTCAAGACCCGCTAAAAGAGGGAGCCGCGGTACTGTTCGGGTCTGCCGGAAAGACCTTCAGTGGACCGCAGAGCGGCATCATCGTATGGAACGATGCGCGCTTGACGGTGCCAATCACGGAAGCCATCTTCCCGGTCCTGGTCGCAACCCACCAGGTTAACCGGGTGGCGGCTCTGGCAGTTGCAGCAGCCGAGTTCCTGGATTACGGGGTACCCTATATGAGCCAAATCGTGCGCAATTCAAAAGCCCTGGGCAGAGCGTTGGAAGCACGCGGCATACCAGTGGTGGGCGCAAAGCGAGGGTACAGTGAAACCCACCAGGTGATTGCGAATGTTAAAGATTTTGGAGGGGGGATGCAGGCGGCTTTCCGCCTGGCGCAGGCTAACATTATTACCAATAAAAATTTAATTCCAGGTGATAATCCGGAAGATTGGGACCGCCCAAGCGGTTTAAGGATAGGGACAATTGAAGTGACACGATTGGGGTTGAAAGAACACGATATGGAGACCATTGCGGATTTTATAAATCGGGTGCTGGTGGAGCAGGAAGAGGTGGAATCTGTCCGCCGGGATGTGAGCGACTTCCGCCTACCTAAACAAACCATCTATTACTGTTTTGGTAACGGTCTTCCGCCGGAGGATTAGCCCGCGAATTTACACTGCAAAACGGTAGTGCGAATTTACCTACTCCAATTAATAACGATATTGAGCGCAGGATGAATTACCAACATAAGACGGTTTGCTGGACCAGGCATTCTTAATCCTGCAGCAATTTTTGTTTGGGTGTTATAGTGGATGGATCAGGATGGCGAGCAAATCCAAGCGCTAAAGGCACTAAAGTACAAAAAAACTCCGGCACGAATATACGCAGTACTAAAGCACGAATTTGGTTAAACCAATGAGCATGTATGTGAATTGGTTCAATCCAATTTACTTATTGCTTGTATCAAATCCATCCTTGGCTGGTTAACAATTTCCGGTAATATCATCAAAATCGAACTTATTTTTTTGGAAATTACAGGCAGCGGGAATTATCATTCAGCCAAAATTTCAATAAAGGTCAGGTGAGGTCGATCAGGCTGGAAAGTCGCTCGATCGTCTCATTGAATACGAGATTACTTTCGATAGTGAGTTCAATGGCGCCTTCAGGACAGGCTTCCACGCAGCGACCGCATGCGCGGCAGTCATCACTGATAGATGCGCGCCCGTCTATGATTTGAATGGCGTCTACAAAACATATCCCCTCGCAGCACGTACCGCAACCGATGCACAGTTCGTTTACGGATATTTGAACGCCGGATAGTTTTTGAATTTTCTTGCCTATCCTGGGAGACATGTAGGGGAGCGTTCCGTACAGGCAGCAGCACGGGCAGCAGTTGCAGATAGTCAGCAGTTTATGCCCGGGTCGGACACCAAGCCATACCCTGTCAAGTTTATTGCGGCCGACCATGTGAACCAATCCTGCCTCCCGGCAGCGCTTAACGTGATCCAGTGCCTCCTGTTTACTTACCATCCGCCCTAATTGCGGGTTGATTCCTGTCACGGCTTCGCCAAGGAACAGACATCCGAAATCCCGCGGATAGTCGTTGCAGTGAGCACCGTCCCGGCAAAGACAAAAATCCATGATCCAGTGATAGTTGGCTTTTTCAATGAAATGTTCAACTACCTGAGACGGCAGGACGATTTCTTCAGGCAGGGGGATACTCTTGTTGATTTGAATCGTGTTATCTTTTGGCAGGTAGACCACATCATCGCCCATAAAGAATCCGAAATCGGCGACGCTTTCTACCACTGGCAGGTTGGTAATCAATGCAGCCAGGTAGCGAGCCGGGTATACTTTTTTGAGTAATTTGACGAAGCGGGTTGATCGTGCCACGAATACACCCATTTATGTCTGGGATTGGTCTGAGTTTAGGTTTTCTCCGGCGGATACATAATATCGCAATGGCAAATTATAGCCGGGCAATATTGGAACTGAAAAAGATCAATCCGAATTGAAATTAGCCCACAGTGCATTTAAGCAGCCTTCGAGTCGGTCACCCAGCAAACCGGGTGTTCCTGAGGTGACATCGTCCTCGTTTTCGAAAACGGCATATGGGACCTGGATTGAATCGATTTGAAGGTGATTCTGATCAGAGCTGCTGAAGGCTTTCCAATCGTTGTCACGGTATAACCGCTCAATTTTTTCATCCGGGAGCCCATGTTCAAGGATGCTGTCCGGACGATCGGGGTTATAGCGCGCCCGGTTCTTACGCAGCGATTCGGCATAGGACACATCTACATATAACGCCGATGCTGTCTGTAAGAAGGATGGAGAGAATTGCTGAAAAGCTTGCTGAAAGCCTCCATGTTCGGTGCCGCGCGCAAATTCGATGATGGTTGTGGTGTGTTCATGGTAGGCAGGAATATCGCGCACACGCTTCTGGTACTCAAGTTCGAGGCGTTTAATGAGTAAATCCCATAAATATTCGTGTATAAAATCTTCGTTCGGGTAAGTATGAAGACGCGGTTTTCCAAATTCATTTTCCAGGATGTGGTCCTCTTCAAACCAGGTGTACAACATCGGAAAATCATCTAGAATATCGAGCTCAGCGATGTGAAAACGATTGAGCCTTTCTTCAGGGTCTGTGTGCTGCAGGTAATCGATGATCTCGCTTTTACCCGAGGCGGGTCTGCCGATAAGGATGATGAGAGGGAAATGCCTGGTAATCTCGTGGTTTAATGTTGACATAGGGAACAGATTATAAAAGGGATGGGGGATATTGGGTAGGTATTAGCGAATAAGGGAAAGGGAGTAGGTATTGTGGTAAAGGAATAAAAATTTGGAATTGGGGATTCGGGAAATTTTGTTATAGAATAGGGTGAATTATTTATACATTTTGAGGAGAATTGGTACATGAAAGCTGTCAGGATGATAGAAGTCAGAAGCCCACTGGAAATGTCGGAATTACCCATCCCGTCTATCGGACCGAACGATGTATTGGTGGCGGTTAAAGCCGCTGGCATCTGCCATTCGGATGCGCATTACCGGGCTGGCGTTTCGCCGGTTGACCCGCTGCCGCTGACGCTGGGTCATGAGGTGGCAGGGGTGGTTGAAGAGACAGGCGCGCAGGTGGTTGGCTTCAATCCCGGAGACCGGGTGTGTTTACATTACATGGTGACCTGCGGGCAGTGTGATTTCTGCAATCAGGGGAACGAGCAGTTCTGCAGGAGCGGGAAAATGATCGGTAAGTATCGCGACGGTGGTTATGCAGAGTACATCAGCATCCCTGGAAGGAGCGTGTTTAGATTACCGGAAAATATCCCCTTTGACCAGGGCGCGATCATGATGTGTTCATCCGCAACCGCATTCCACGCCCTGCGTAAATCCCGCCTACAGCCAGGAGAACGCGCGGCCATATTTGGATCGGGGGGATTGGGGGTGTCAGCCATTCAATTAGCGCTGGCGTACGGAGCCAGCCAGGTTTTCGCGGTCGATGTGCAGCCAGGGAAGTTAGCATTTGCCGAGCAGCTTGGCGCACTGCCAATCGATGCCTCCCAGGATGATCCGGTGTCACAAATCCGCGCCTTAACGGCAGGGGAGGGTGTGGATGTAGCCCTGGAATTGGTGGGGCTGCCGCTGACGATGGACCAGGCTTTTCGTTCCTTGGGGGTCAAGGGCAGGGCGGCGATCGCCGGGTTGACGGATAGAACGTTTGAAATTGCGCCGTATGTCGATCTGCTCAACAAAGAAGCGGAAATTATCGGTGTGTCGGACCATCTCGCCCAGGAGATTCCGGAACTGATCGATTGGGTCCAGCGAGGAAAATTAGATCTCAGCCGGGCGGTCACGAAGTCAGTAGCGCTGGAAGCAGAACCGATTAACGCAGTCTTAGACCAGCTCGACACCTTTAGTGAAGATGTCAGGGTTGTAATCAAACCCTAGCATTGGAAATAGCCTTGATGACCAATTGGATGGTATGTTTTTTTATTTTGTTATCAATGGCGTTCATGTATAATGGCAATCGGCTGGGTATTCGACCAGATAAAATGACCTCTGATATGGGTATTGAAGTATGGCATTGAAAGTTGGTATCGTAGGGCTGCCCAATGTAGGCAAGAGCACTGTATTTAACGCGCTCACTGGCGCGCAGAATGCAGAAGTGGCAAACTATCCATTTTGCACGATCAAACCGAACCACGCCATCGTCCCTGTTCCTGATCCCAGGGTGTCGAAAATAGCTGAAACAGTGGGAGTGCCTGAGGCGATCCGCGCGACGATAGAATTTGTGGATATCGCCGGTCTGGTGAAAGGCGCCAGCCAGGGTGAAGGTTTGGGGAACCAGTTTCTGGGGAATATCCGTGATACGTCAGCCGTCGTGCACGTGGTGCGCTGCTTTGATGATCCCAACGTAGTGCATGTCAGCCCGGAATTGGATCCAAAAAACGATCTCGAGGTTATCAACCTGGAACTGACCCTTGCAGATCTCGAACAGTTAGAGCGGAAGATCGAGCGTTTATCCAGCCAGGCTAAAGCGGATAAATCCGTGCGCCCGCTGCTGGAAAAAACAGCCGTCTTGCGGGATCATTTCCTGTCGGGCGGAAAAGCATCCAGTTTCGCGGACCGGAACAGTGATGAATTTAAAAACTTGAACCGTGAACTGCGTTTCTTGACTGCTAAACCGATGATGTATGCCGCAAATGTCGATGAAACCGGTATGGTTGGTAACAATCCCTGTGTGGAAATTTTAAAGGAAATCGCTAGCCAGGAAGGAGCCCAATTGGCTGTGTTCTGCGCAAAGCTGGAGGAAGAGCTTATCTCAATGAGCGCAGATGAGCAGCGTGAATTCCTTCAACTGGCGGGCGTCAGCGAGAGCGGTTTGCAGCAGGTAATACGGGGCAGCTTTCAAGCGCTGGATTTGATCAGCTTCTTCACCAAGAATGAGAATGAAGTGCGCGCATGGAATGTGTCAAAAGGCACGCGTGCACCCCGAGCAGCCGGCGTAATTCACACTGATTTTGAACGTGGTTTCATCAAGGCTGAAGTTGTTTCGTATGAGGTTTTTATGAGCGTTGGCAGTGACAGCGCCGTTAAATCAGCCGGAATGATGAGAATGGAAGGCAAGGATTATGTGGTTCAGGACGGCGATATTATTTTATTCCGCTTCAATGTCTGAAGATGAACATGGATAATTCAAAATTAATCGCGTTTGACATTGAGATCGCCAAGGAGATTCCTGCCTACGCGCCGGACTGGCAGCGGTACGAACCGCTGGGCATCAGCTGCCTGGCAGTGGCGGAGGCGGGCGAGGAGCAAGTCCACTTTTGGCAGGGCGTACCCCAGATGAACGTGGAAGCCTGCCGGGAAGTGGTTGGGAGGCTGCAGGATTATGTAAAACAGGGTTATTCCATCGTGACCTGGAACGGCTGCAAGTTTGATTTTAATGTGCTGGCTCAGGAATCAGGTCTGATCGATGAATGCATCCAGCTGGCACTGGATCATATTGATTTAATGATGATGGTCACCTTCACCAAAGGCCATTATCTGAGCCTGCAGGCGGCTTTGAATGGTTCTGGATTGGGTGGCAAGTTAAAGAACGTCATATTAAGCGATGGAACTGTACTTAAAAACATGGATGGGGCTAAAGCGCCCGGGATGTGGGCGAAGGGGGAATATGAGGCTGTGATGGCGTACTTGAAGGAGGATGTTGTGCAACTGCTGGCTCTGGCGGAGATGACGATCAGGAACAAATCCCTGCACTGGTTGAGCAGGTCGGGAAACCGGCAAAAAATGCCGGTTTATCGATTGTTGACAGCGCGAGAATGTTTCAAGATACCCGAACCGGATGTCTCCTGGCAGCGCAACCCGCCGCTCAGATCCGATTTTATTAGCTGGATACCGCAGGAGAAAATACGGGGGCTTTAAAGAATATAAGTCGGACAGGGAGGAATTGTACAAACCGGGATTTTTCATGTAGCCCAGATTTTAATCCACCGTATGTAGACATCCTGTCTGGGTAGATGGCTGCGGATTGGTAAACCTGCGGACATTGATGTCTCGCGGTTTTCGTAAGACTAAAGCCCGAACTGCGTACCTTACATATTGCTAATTTTGAACCTTTAAATGAGTTGCAGTTGTTTGCCGATCTTTTCGAACGTCTCCAGAACCTGGGCAAGTTGTTCATCCGTGTGGGTTGCCATATAACTCGTGCGCAACAGCTGCCGTCCGGGTGCGACCGCCGGGGATATAACTGCGTTAACAAAAACACCATTGTCGAACAACATTTTCCAGGTGAAGAAAGTTTTCATATCATCCCCGATCAAAATCGGGATAACCGGGGTTTCCGAGTTGCCGGTATCAAATCCAAGGTTCTGGTACTTCTGGCGCATGTAATCCGCGATTTGCGTTAATCGTTCGACTCTTTCCGGCTCGCTTTGCATGACATCCAAGGCAGCCAGAACAGCCGCGGTATTCGAAGGCGGGATGCTGGCGCTGAAGATCAAAGAGCGGGCGTGGTGTTTGATGTAGTGGATGACTCCTTCATCTCCAGCGATGAACCCACCCAGGGAAGCGAAAGATTTGCTGAACGTTGACATGATCAAGTCCACATCATCGGTCAAACCGAAATGTGCTGCGGTACCGCGTCCTTTGCCGAGCACGCCCATGGCATGCGCATCATCTACCATCAAGCGGGCACCGTAGCGTTTGCAGATCGGGGCCAATTCGGGCAGCGGAGCGATATCACCCTCCATACTGAAGAGACCGTCCACAATGACGAGTTTACCTTTGTCCTCCGGGAGCGATGACAGCACCCGTTCCAGGTCTTCCATATCATTGTGGCGGAAGCGTTTGATTTTGCCGCGGCTCAGGAAAGCCCCGTCAACGATACTGGCGTGGTCGTCTTTATCCAGGATAACAATATCATCTTTGCAAACCACAGCGCTGATCACACCCAGGTTGACCTGCATACCGGTTGAGAATACCAGGGCTGATTCTTTTCCTACCCAGTCCGCCAGCGCACGCTCCAATTGTTCGTGCATTTCCAGTGTCCCGTTTAAAAACCGTGATCCTGTACAGCTAGTGCCGAATTCCTCAATTGCGTCAATAGCCGCCTGGCGTACTTCCGGATGTGTGGTCAGTCCCAGGTAGTTGTTAGAGCCGCACATGATCAGACGGCGGCCTTGAAATTCCGCTTCTGTACCTTCGTTCCCCGATAATGGAATGAAGTAGGGATAAAGGCCGGCGTCCATAGCTTCTTTTGCCGCTGTAAATCCAGTACACTTCCCAAAAATATCCATAATTCCGCTCCTCATTTACTGCTTGCGATCCAGTTTTGTTATATAAGGACGAATGTTAATAAAGCCAACTTGATTATATGTTAAGTTGAATAATCGTGTTTTTCCTGCACCACTTATGGTTTATATCATAACGCAGACTGCTCTCAACGCAGCATATCTAGATCAAATAGATGAGGTTTGACCCTCATCTCGAGCTCTTCTAAGCAGCCAATCCAGTACCGGATATACACCATTTCCCAGGATATTTACCAATTTGAATAACAAAGCCATGCCGGTATCCGGCATGATGACTTCCTTTTTGCGTTCGATACCTATCAAAATTTGACTGGCTAATTTTTCAGGGGGCACTGGATCTGTGGCTGGCAGCATATTAATAATCTTCTTCAATTCTATCGGCTTGTATTTATTCTCGTATTGCAGCTGAGGGGTATTTGTATCCGCTGGATAAACGATCGAGACGCGAATGCCGTGCGGTTTCGTCTCCATTCGCAAGGCGTCAGAGAAGCCGCGCAGCGCGAATTTTGATGCTCCGTAAGCGGAATAACCTAACAAACCGATTGCCGCGCTCATAGAGGCGATGTTTACAATGTAACCCGAACCGCGCTCCATCATCCCGGGTAACACTGCTTTTATGACATTAACCGTCCCGAAATAATTGACATCCATCATCCAGTGAAAAATTTCCAGGTCCAGATCCTGCACATATCCGGGATGCGCGACACCAGCCGAGTTGATTAATACATCGGGTACCCCCGAATTCTCAATGATCTGGGCAATGACATTCGCTACCTGCTCCGCATGCACCACATCGACGGGGTAAACCTGGGAAATACCGGGAAAATCCAATTCTAATTCAGCGCGTACTTCTTCCAGTTTGTCCGCGCTGCGAGCCAGGATAAATAGATTTGAACCCATTGCTGCCAGCTGCCGTGCAAGCTCCAACCCAATTCCACTGGTGCCGCCGGTTATGACAACATTTTGATTTTTGAACGGCATGTTCATCCTTGATGAAAAATGAATTCTAATTTTACCTTCTTTTTGGCATATAAAACCAGTCCAATATTCATAAACGATTGTGAGGGGAATTTCACAACTAAAATCAGGGAACTGCAAATAGCAGTTACATAATAAAAATCAATATCAGGAAATGCGATTCCGAACATTGCAATCGAAAATCGATGGGGTTGAGTTTGGATTAGTGTTTAAACAACCCCCATCCCGTTCTGCCCCTTCATTAATGGACATTGGTTTTAATTTCCTGTTATACAGGTAATATGTGAAATTCAGCGAAAAACGTGACCTAGGAATTTGTTCTTTCGGATGCGGCGCCCTGGCTGGCGTAACACAGGTATACCCTCGCCTCCCGCCCGGTTCTCTCCTGGTATCCAAGCTCCAGCTTTTCCATAAATTCAACGCTGTTTTCTTGCCGCACCAGGTTCACCGTGCATCCCCCGAAACCCGCTCCGGTCAGACGTGCACCCAAACAGCCCGGTAAATCTCGCGTCAGTTCGACCAGAATGTCCAATTCGGGGGTACTGACTTCATACAGGTCGCGCAAACTGGCATGACTCGAATACATGAGGGCGCCAAAAGCCAGGTCGTCACTGCGCCTTAATGCGCTCAATGCGGATTGAACCCGGGCGATTTCTTTGACGATATGCTCGGCGCGCATCCGTTCGATCTCAGGCAGAAATTCTTTGTAAGCGGCAAATTCTACCGGCGATACATCGCGCAGTGATCCGATATCTGGCAGGTATTCTCTGAGCAGTTCAACAGCTTTTTCACAGGAAGCGCGCCGTTCGTTGTAGGCAGAAGTTGTGAGCGACCTGCGAACGCCTGAATCGGCGATAATGATATTTACACCCTTCGGAAGCGGCGCCGGTTGGTATTCAAGACTGCGGGTATCGAAATATAACGCATGATTCTCCACACCGCACGCGCTTGCAAATTGATCCATTAATCCGCAGGAAAGACCTACATATTCGTTTTCAGCGCGCTGGCAAATCTGAGCCAACTCTAGCGGTTTAATATCCCAGCTTGCTAAGGCTTGCCAGGTTACCCCAAACCCAACCTCGATTGCCGCGGAAGAACTTAAACCTGCTCCAATGGGCACATTTGAAGTGAAGCAGGCGTTTAATCCTTTCACTTCTAAACCGGCTTCCATTAATGACCAGGCAACTCCAGCAGGGTATAAAGCCCAGGCGGGGAGTGGTGAACCATCAATATCAACCTTCACATTTAACCTATCTAACCCAAATGTAACCTTTTCATCCAGGTCGAGGGCAAACAGCCGGACCAGGTTGTTGGGATTTTCCCCCGAAGCGATGTTTACTTCCCTATCGATCGCAGCTGGCAGTACCGGTCCATCGTTGTAATCGACATGTTCGCCAATAAGATTTACCCTGCCAGGCGCCCTTGAGATGCAGGCAGGCTTGCCTCCAAATTCATGTTCATATTCTTGGGTTACATCCATATCTTTCCCCTTCTGTGTGCCGGTAGAAGGTTGAGCCGCGCCAGAAATATTGGGTACCATTTTTGACAGTGTAAACCTGGTCGATATTTTACCAAAATGGTGGGATTATTTCGTTAACAAAGCCAGGATATTGCCTGAAGCGACCAGGCTGACCAGAATCCATATCCATCCGGATGCGCCTCGAACTGCCGCCAGGTACATGAAAACAGGCGGTATCGTCATGAGGGCGAACGCCAGCGTTAGGACTTGAAATTTATGATCGGATAATTTTTTCAAAAGTTTGTTCATAACCATCATTCTGGTCGGGTTGATTGACGCCTGATTTCTAAGTGTAATAAAATGCTCCGGGGAAATCTGGCGACGCTTGCTTCTGTTTCCCGCTCCAGCTTTCGATGACGAATTTATATACAGCCGTGCCCTGCATCCCTTCAGCATCTATCCATGGATAATCTACACCTGGTCTGAGATGAGGGAAGTATTTGTCCATCAAAAGCTGCAATCCGTAAATACGCTGGTCATCTTCTGTTAACAATTTTACTCGGCCAAATACCATCACGCTGGCATATTCGACACTGAACTCGCTGGCTTCATCCGCAGGCAGCAGGCGTTCCATTTCGCTGGTGGTAAAACATGCCCTGTCATTTACTTTGATCGTTTCAGAAGTGCGTCCCTGGGCAGCGGTATGAAAATATATGGCGTTTGTGGCTTCATCGTAGGCGAACAGGTTTGTATTTGTGAACGGCTGGTCCCCGGTGGATAAAGCCAATACACCATACATTCCCCCTCTTAGAAATTCTTTTATCCAATCCTGGTCATTTACTGCTCGATCAGTGCGCCTGATTTTATTGATTTTAATATTCATTATTTACCATTTTGTAATTTCCTGAGATTATATTTAGATTTTCGGATAATAACATAGAAATTCAGGGGATATGGGATAGGGTGAAATGGAGCAGGTTTTATGTTCTGGTTATCCACAAAGCAGCGATAGTCAGAAGACTCACAAAAATGATTAGAATTCCTGTGTAAATCAGTAGCTTGCGCATAACTTCACCTTCACGCCCAGCCATGCCGGCTGTACTGGCTCCGACGACGACTTTGGTGGGCGCCATGATGGATGCCAGCGCGGCTCCGGCAGTCTGGGCGGCCAGTATAATCGCCAGTGAATATCCGAGCAGTTGGGCTGTCCGCATCTGCAGCGCGCCAAAAACCACATTGGAGTTGGTATTGCTGCCGGTCATAAATGCGCCCAGCGCTCCGATCCAGGGGGCGATCAGAGGAAAAAGCAGGCCGACACCCTGCGCCAGGCCGCGCGCCAGGGTATCGGTCATCCCGGCGTGCTGCATGATCACCGCCATCGCCACCATGGATGCAATACTCACGCTGGAACTCATTACCCGGCGGACGGTTCCCTCAAGAATCCTGCGAACAGAACTGCTCTTGTACAACCCAGCCAGGCGGTATACGAAATACGCCAGGATAGCTGCGTAAAACAGCACCATACCTGTATGGTGGAATACGTTAAGCGTTCTTCCTGGAGCAGCCGGGGTGGTGTAACCCAACCCAGAGGTTATCTCCGGGAACTGTACCTGTAATTCGACGCCACCCAGCCAGGCTTTTACTCCCGGGATTAATCGCTCAGTGAGTGTAATCACCAGCAGAATGATATAACCGGAGAGGGCCACACGCAGCGCCCGGTAGTTCAGTTCACCATCTACATCCGAGTTTACGCGGCTGCGGAGCGCAAACGGGATGGAAATAATTAAACCTGCCAGCGCGCCGATGAAGGAACCAATGAACCAGGCTCCAGAAACCACAACCAGGTACATAACGCCGCCCATCACCGCGCCGATAACGACCACCGGGACCAGCGTCCGTTTAACGGCAGCCCAACCGCCAGCGGCATGCGCAACCATCATGCCAACCGGGATTGCGGATACCGCCAGGAAAAGTGCCGCTGGCGGCGCCAGCAGGCTTTCCGGAAGGTTGGTGGCAGCCAGCAGGGCATTAAAAGAAGATCCCAAAGAACCAAAGGTAACCGACCAGCCGTGGCCGATCGAAGGAATAACCACTGCTGCAAGGGGTGAGAAACCCAGTCCGACTAAAATTGGCGCGATAACCGCAACGGGTACGCCAAAACCGCCAACGCCCTGCAGGAAAGAAGCAAAAATCCAGCCAATAATCAGCGCCTGAAGCGCTCGGTCCGGGGTCAGGTGCGGCAGCGCCCGGCCGATGGTTTTTATCGCGCCAGCTTCCTCGACAACCCGGTACAATAAAAACGCAGCCCATATAATGAGCAGGACATCGATCGTTAGCAGTAATGCTTTGGCGTGCGCGAATGCCAGCAGTTCGGGACCAGCACCAAAAAATTGGATTGCGATAACCAGGGCGCTCAAATACCCGGCTCCTCCAGCCTGGGCTGCGCCCCAGCGGAATCCGACCATCAATACCATGATGAGAAGAATTGGCGTGGAAGCTAAAATGAGATTCATAGGATAGGGGATAAAATTTGCCTCGTGGTCAGTCCATTTCAAACCCGGAGGGGTAACTGTTCCTGGTGCGGGAATACAGGTAAACCAGAAGGATGCCCAGTCCTATTGCGGGGATGAGGATCAAGCCCGCTTCTGGTCCGAAGGACCCTCCAGTAATTAAAGCTGGACCGCGAACGGTTTGTTCGATAATCCGGAATGTGTCTAGACCGCTGACTCGAAAACCGAACACCGTGCCTTCAAAGAAATTCCACCCGATATGCAGTCCAATCGGAAGCCATAATTGACGGGTGAGCACATAAGCCAATCCCAGGAACAACCCTGCAGCGAATAACCCAAACCACGCTGCGATGGTAAAGTTTGGATTCATGCTGTGCATGAAGGCAAATATCACCGAAGAGAGGATCACTCCCCACGGCAGGTTTATCCCATCCTCCAGGTTCTGCAAATGGTATCCCCGGCTGAGCAGTTCTTCATCGAATGCAACGATACAGAAAAGCAATGCCATTTCCAGTGTGCTCAACAGCACGCTCTGTTCGGATTTTAATCCCCACACAAACCCTTCAAATTCAAGCCATCCAAACATAAATTCAAGCGCATAGATCAGCAGCATCATCAAGCCGGCGATCATTACGCCAAGTAAGACTTCTCCGACCGCCCGGGAATTATATTTCAATCCCAGACTGAGGAATGAACGCCGGTCTATAAATCTACGAGCCAGGTAAACCGATGCAATAACCGCAAACAATGAAACCGATTTATTTACCAGAAAATTGTAATAAATGGATTCATTCCCCAGGATAACAAATGCGATGAAAATGATGTTGGTTAATAACTGCCACAAAAAAAATTGGATTAATAATCGCCAGCCAGCCCGTAAACGAGGTTCTTCGGGAGATAAGAATATACGGGGTAAAAACGGGCGTTTGTTATTCTGTCCTGCATTTACAGCGGTGTTATTGGGGGTGTTGTTTGGATGCATGCGGACAAATCGTGATTCGGGAGATGTTATCGGGGATTTAAAGGTTATGGATATTGAACGCGCTCAGGCACGCCCCGATCAAATATATATACCGGATGGGTCAAGGTCTTCTCTCAAGATGCGCAGTTCTTCTTGGGAAGGCGGTTCAGTTGATGGTAAGTCAGGAATGGTTTTTATCTCCCAACCGGTATTTTCTTTAACCTGCTCAACCGTTTTACCAGGGTGAAGGGCGGTGACGACCAGCTCTCCTTGATGGTCTGGTTCCATTAAACACAGGTCTGTGACTACTGCCTGAGGACCACCGCCGCGCAGCTTGGCAGCCTGGCGTTCAGACCGGTTGCCCAGAAATCCAGCCGAGGTGCGGAAATCGACCTTCTCAGGGAACCTGCGTTTCTGGTGAGGTGTGATGATATAGCAGCGATTAGCCCAGGCGGCGATTTCTTTTGAGCCTCCGGAACCCGGCAGGCGCACTTTTGGCTTTTCGTATTCTCCGATAACGGTAGCATTGATATTGCCAAAGCGGTCGATCTGTGCACCGCCCATAAAACCGACATCAACATTACCGCGCTGCAGGTAAAGCGAGAAGATGTCGTACATGCTGCAAACCGCAGATGCGCCGCTGACCAGAGTGGGATCCCCGATGGAGAGCGGCAGGCGTCTGGGCTGCGCACCGATCACTCCAGCTTCGTAGATCATGAGAAGGGTGGGCGCGTGTGTACGCCGGGCGAGATTACATGCCAGGTTGGGCAGCCCCACCCCGACAAAAACCACATCTCCATCCCGCAGCAAGCGGGCAGCATTGATCGTCAGCAGTTCGGCAGAATTGTAGTATTCATTCATTTATTTGATCCACTAATGTTCGCGAATTTTTACTCTTCGAAGGGATAAGGGATAGGGGAATTAGGGATAGAGTCCTCCCGGAGTGATATTCTGTCCTGTTTTTTCCATAAAGTTTTAATGGTTGCAGATCGCATCTTTCGAGTTTCACTAATTGGACCGGTTATCATTTTAATATGTTCTGAAGATCCAATTTTTAAACCTTTAGCTGTGTGCAGCCAGTGGTCCGCTTCATTTGCCGAACTCTGAGCGATTGGTAGATAATGAATATACTCCCGACCAGAATGATGACCGTGACCTTCAATAATATTTCCGCCGATAGATGTCGCATGCCTGAATAACTGGCCAGCTATCTCCTGGGACTGCATGTTTTGGGCCTGATCTTGATTTCTAAATTTACTCGTTCAACTACTTCGCAGGCTTTTTGGTAAAACAATAATGCTTTATAGGCCACGACAGTTTTCTTATCCCGTATCTCTTAAGTACACTAATATTTGCCATAATTGACAGGTGTTGAAGGCGCGGGAGAAACTTTCAGACGCTCATGGACCTGCGGGCCGAGTTTGTCCCAGTACTCAGCACGGTCTTTGAGACCGTAAACCCACACATCGAGATAATCTTTTACTCCGTCCAAAGAGCGGCTGATTTTATCCCATTCCAGGTAAAACGCATTGTCACGGTCGTAATAACCCTGTGTATAGGATGGGTGACTGGCGTAGGGCACATGGCACACCGCATCCACAATAAATGCCGGGATCAACGTGCGGTTGGGGTCAGAGCGGATGACCTGCTCCTCAACAATTTCCTCGGCGGTCAAGATCACACGGCTGGCTGCGAAAGCGGCTTCCTTTTGTTCACCGATGATCCCCCAGATCTGTCCGTTGCCCAACATATCTGCCCGCTGGACGTGCACAATTGCAACATCCGGTTTGAGCGCGGGCACAACGACAACCTCGCCACCGGAATAGGGGTCAACCACGCGTCTGTAATTCGGATTCTCCTTTTCCAGATCAACCGCAGCGGTAGGATTCATGGGCATGAAGGGCAGACCTGCTGCCCCAGCTTGCAAGCGTGAGATCATGCCAAAATGGGAATACTCCTCCCAATCCAGGCGCCCGGACTCAATTTCCGCGCGCACGATTCGCAGCGAACCGACCCCCGGATTACCCATGTAAGAAAAGATCACTTTGCGGGCGCAGCCGGCTGCAACGATCTGGTCATATATCAAGTCAGGTGTTGCGCGTGCCAGGACCAGGTTTTTTTTCCTCTGGCGGATGATCTCATGCCCGGCAGCAAAAGGGATCAAATGGGTGAAGCCAGCCGCATAGATCGTATCGCCGTCATGAATATGCTGATCGATGGCTTCTCGCAGCGTATTTATTTTTGAGTTCATTAAGATTCCAGGTGATAAGTAGATTGGATGGGAAAGGGGATTAGGAATAGGGGATAAAGCTGATGTGGGTCGGTTTGATACTTGCGCACACCATCTTTATCCGATATTCCCCTATCCCTTGATTTATTTCATTATTCGATTGTTGTTTGGATCTGCTCGTGCATATACAGCGGCAGATAATAATGTCCACCAGCATTCTTTCCGCTCGATCCGGACCCTTTCCAACCGCCGAAAGGTTGGAAGCCGGGCCAGGCGCCGGTCGTCGCGCCTTGCGGCCGGTTGGCATAGTTGACTCCAGCCTGGATGTTTTTAAAGAACCATTCGGTCTCTTCTTTTGTTCCATAAAATCCTGATGTAAGACCGTAATCCACATCGTTTGCGATCTGCATGGCATGGTCCAGGTTATCGACTTTCCCGATCGTTGTGATCGGCAGGAACATTTCATGCTTCCACAGGCGGTGTTCAAAGGGAACATCCGCAACCAGGGTCGGTTCGCAGAAATAACCTTTGCCGTAAGCGCCATCGTTCAATACATTCCCGCCTATAAGTATCTCGCCTGATTTTGCAAGATCGGCAGTGAATTCTTTGAAGTCCTCATATGAATACTTATTGATTACCGGTCCCATCCAAATTTCTTTGTCGGTTGGATCGCCGATTGTAATTTTCGAAGTCAGATCAACCAACCGTGAAACAAGTTCATCGTAAACGGGGGCTTCAATAATCACGCGCGAGCAAGCTGAACATTTTTGACCCTGCAAACCAAAAGCCGAGCGGATAATTCCAGCGGCGGCGCGTTCCAGGTTTCCGTTGCGCGAGACAATGGCCGGGTTCTTTCCGCCCAACTCGAGGATTGTGGGACGCACGTAGCGGCCTTTCGCAAAATCGCGGAATATACCCATTCCAACATCGTATGAACCGGTGAAAGTGACGCCATCCACTTCCGGACTGTCGATCAAAGCCTGCCCCAGCGTTCGTCCGGGACCTGTAACATAATTAAAAACTCCCGGTGGAAGACCAGCATCACGGAAGCATTCCGCCAGCAGCCGCACTACCAATGGTGTATCCGTGGCAGGCTTCATCACGATCGTGTTCCCAGCCACCAGGGCAGCCCCTGACGGCCCGCCGGTTAGCGCAGCGGGGAAATTAAAAGGACTGATCACCAACCACACGCCATACGGCCTGAGTACGGACATATTGCTGGCGGTGTATCCGACCAGTGGATCGCGGCCCATTTCGACGCAATACCCATCGTTCTTTTCCATCTGGTAGCAAGCATAGCGGATGAGATCAGCTGTTTCAGCGACATCTCCCAGACTTTCCATGCGGTTCTTACCCACTTCCATGGACATGGCCGCCCCAATTTCGAAGGTGCGCTCATCAATCACGTCGGCAGCTTTACGCAGCAGTTCAACCCGCTCTTGCCAGGGCATACCGCTCCAATCCGGGAATGCTGTCCGAGCCGCAGCGAGCGCTTTATTAGCGTCTGCAGCATCACCCTTTTGAAATTTTCCTAATACCAATTCTGTGTCTATAGGCGAAGGATCTTCAAATTTATCCCCAGTGAAGTGATCTTTTCCTTTGATGATCATTCCGTATTCTTGTCCGAGGTTGGATTTAAAATCAGCCAGTGCAGATTCAAAGCGAGTATGAAGCTCATCGGGGGGATCAAACATAGTTGCGTAGGTCAATTTGAATTTTTCGGTCATTTAATCTGGCTCCTTTTTTAGAAGTTTAGGAAATCGGTAAACGGTGATCTTTTAATTTATTGATGCTATTTCAGCCGCCGGGTATGGGAAAATTTCTAAAGTAATGAATAGGTCAATACCCGTCTCCTATAGTATAGCTGACCCAATTCGGATCGTCAAAAGATAAGTGTATCCTTCCGGGGGTGACGATTTTCCCCTTTTTATTGCCAGTTGGAGGTTTTTCGGCTAAACTGTATGTGAAATGCTTTTCAGTGAAACGAGCTTTATTGGCATAGATCCAAGCGCTGGGGTAAAGCCTTTTATTTACGCAGCGATTGACCAGAATCGAGACTTAATCGCATTGGGCCAGGGTCAGATCGATGGCGTTCTGGCGTTTGCGGCTGGCCAGCGGCAGGCGATTGTGGCGGTATGTGCACCGCGCCGCCCCAATTCGGGCATCATGGCGGACGAGAAATTTCGGGAGACCATATCCCCCCAGCCGCAGCCTGGACGATGGATTGACTTCCGACTGGCGGATTACCAGATCTGGCAGCATAATATCCGCAGTCCCCAAACCCGGCATCAGGAGAGCAGCTGCCCAAATTGGATGCAGATGGGTTTCAGCCTTTACCGGCGCCTGGAAAATTTTGGCTACCAGACGTACCCTCAGGAAGATGCGCAGTGCCAGGTGATGGAAGTGTATCCTCAAGCCTGTTTCGCTGTACTTCTTGGTCTTTTGCCATTCGCGAAGCATACGATCGAAGGCCGCCTGCAAAGGCAACTTGTATTGTATAAAAGTGGATTGAACATACCGGATCCGATGCGCTTTTTAAAAGAAATCACCAGAAATCGGTTGTTGAATGGGCTCCTTCCCCATGGGAACCTTTACCAATCCGAAGGATTAGATGCCCTAGTCGCGGCATATACAGCCTGGCTCTCGAAATACCACCCAGACCAGATTACGCTGTATGGTGATCCGGATGAAGGACAGGTTGTTATTCCAGTTGCAGAATTAATAGATAAATACACCTAGAACCATCCAGAAAACGAGCGGGATGCCTGGAGAAATAATAACTTTCTCAAATTATTGGTGTTTAAATACTTGAATTCGGATTTTCCAGTTGATCGGTTTATATATTCCGAAAACTTAATAACATTATTTATGGAGATGGGCAGCTGTCCCAAAGGGATATCACGTTAGCCTGAAACCTTATGACAAATCGAAAAGTTAAAGTAATTATCAACCCGAAAGCGGATTTTGGACATGCATGGCAGGGCGCTGCTGAACTGCGTCAGGTGGCAAAAGATTATGGAGATGTGGACTGGGCGAGCACGGAGTTTCCGAAACAGGCCATTGATTTAGCGCGTGAAGCGGCAGAACATGGATACGATCTGGTTGTGGCAGTTGGCGGGGATGGAACGGCTCATGAGGTGATTAACGGAATTATGCAGCTGCCTGCTAATCAACGACCAAAAGTAGGGATTATCCCTATGGGTTCTGGAAATGATTTTGCATTTGCATTAGATTTAGCCCCTCACCCAACGGATGCTTTTCGACAGATACTTACGGGAACGGCAAAAAAGGTGGATATTGGGAAGCTCACAATTCAAGACGGGAGGTACGAGTATTTTACGAATGCGGTCGGGATTGGCTTTGATGCAACTGTGACCAATTATTTTAAGAATGTAAGACACTTACGCGGCGTTGCGGCTTATCTTGTGGCGATTATCAAAACGATTATTCTGCATCATGAAGCCCGCCATATGCAGGTAGAGACGGATGAAGAACAGTGGGTGGAAGACACACTTATGCTGGTGGTGTGCAATGGGAGCAGGGAAGGCGGTGGATTCCTGGTGGCGCCCCAATCTGAACCTGATGATGGTGTATTTCATTACGCCCGCGTCTGTAACGTGTCACGCAGGATGATGTTCCGCTTAATTCCTGAAGTGATGAATGGCACGCACGAACGGTTCGAGCAGGTTACCTTAGGACAATTCCGCCGCTTGAATTTGGTATCCGACAAACCTTTGCATATTCACACAGATGGGGAGATATATGCAGGATTTGATTCGACCATAACGAATTTATCTATAGAAATCCTTCCAGGTGAGATAGAGGTTGTGACCTGATGCCTGATTTGTCAGCCAGTCTGAAGGGAAAGGACCTGGGTCAACTAAAAATCATCGCAGATTTTTGGGGAATTGAATTAGAAGAAGGCAAAGAAATAAAAAGTATAGGTAAATACCTGCAGAAGGAGCTGTTGAATCCGGAGCGACTGCAGGCGTTAATTGAGAGCCTACCTAAAGAACCTGAGCAAGCTCTATCCGATTTAGCCGCACACCAGGGCCGGATTGCCTGGTCATTGTTCACGAAGCGCTACGGCGATGTGCGCGAGATGGGCGCGGCCAGGCGTGACCGGGAGAAGCCATACTTAAACGGGCGCGGCACCCCCTCCGAATCATTGTGGTACCGGGCGTTAGTGGGCAGGTCATTTTTTGATTCAGAGGTTGGCCCCGAGGAATTTGCATATATTCCGGAAGACCTGCTGGAAATCCTGCCTTTGACGGCATATCCGGACACCCGCCAGTATGGAAGACCGGCTTCAAAGTCGGAATGCGCCAGGGTAATTTCCAGTAATGATTGGATACTGGATGATATGTGCACAATACTGGCGGGATTGCGGGCTGGATCAGACGGAAAAAATATTTCAGGCGCATTGCGGGTCTCATTCAAGCATGTTGGTCTGTCTGCCGCAGAATTCATCGACCGGCTGATTGGGTTGTTAACAGCGCTAAAATTGGTGGACAAAGACCAAGCGCCATTCCCAGAATCGACACGGGCATTTCTAGAAACTGCACGGAATGCTGCCTTGCTAGATATATTTTCAGGGTGGAAGGAGAGTTCGATTTTTAATGAACTCCACCAACTCCCGGGTATCGGAATTGAAGGTGAATGGAGAAATGATCCATGTCTCACCCGGAAAATACTGCTTAATTTTCTGTCCACAATCCCCGGATATGATGGAAAAAATAAATCTCCAAAGGGGGGCGACTGGTGGAGTATACCGTCCCTGGTGTCGGATATTAAACAATACCAGCCTGATTTCCAGAGACCGGCTGGCGATTACGATTCATGGTACCTGCGTGATGTGAAAAGCGGAGAATTCTTAAGGGGTTTTGAGAACTGGGAAGCAATTGATGGAATGCTGGTGCGATATCTGGTGGCAGGCCCGTTGTATTGGCTTGGGATCGTGGACCTGGCAGCGCCGGAGGACCTCGAGCCAGCACATCTTTCCGAAATAACCGCCTTTCGTTTTACCGCTCGGGGGGCAAAATTGCTTGCAGGTTATGCTCCTGGCGGGTCGGTTGAGGAAGTCAAAAACCTGGTAGTTCGGTCTGATGCGCGCCTCCACTCGCCAGACGGTGTTCCGCGCCCGCTGCGCTACCAGATTGCCCGTTTCTGCAGGTGGGAGGGATATTATAAAGATCGATACAATTATCGCCTTACACCCGGTTCGCTGGAACAAGCCAAACAACGGGGATTATCTATAGATAACCTGCTTACTTTGTTTAACCGTTTTGGTGTTGATATCCCGCCAAACCTGGTAACGGCACTGAAGGGTTGGGAAGCGCATGGAACACAAGCTCGAATCGAAAGAAAAATTGTTTTAAAGGTTGGCAATCCTGAAATTCTACAGAAATTGCTCAAAACGCGAGCTGCCCGGTTTCTCGGAGACCCGCTTGGACCGGCTACGATCGAAATAAAACCAAACGCTGAGAAAAATATTGAGGCCGCTCTGGTAGAGCTTGGATGCCTGGGAGAGATTAAATTGGATGGTGAAGATTAATAGGTCTTGATTGAGGTAAAATCTATCCTTTACAGTAAATATAATTTATTCGAGATTTATTTTATTTCTCGTTTGGAATTATCAGGTGCCGTGGATTTATAATATATTTTAGTGAGTAATCCGTAATGATTGAAACTACAGAACTACCTGTTTTACAGGTTCATCCCACTGAGGCGCTTGTACCGCACGAGGAATGTGACCCGCGCCGGGTGGAAATATTAAGTCAGCGAATATTAGAGGAAGGACTGCTGAAGAACCCGCCCGTTGTATCTGAAATCCCGGATACGGGCAGGTTTGTCGTCCTGGACGGCGCCAACCGTACCATGGCTTTCCTTGCGTTGAAAATTCAGCATATCGTCGCCCAGGTTGTGTCATACAATGACCCGGGCGTTAGGATCGATACCTGGTACCATGTGGTGGCAGGATTGGATATTGAGACATTTGAATCAGCTCTGAAAGAAATTGCGGGATTAGAAGTGGAGGCATGCAGTCTCAAAGAGGCTCGCAGCGCCCTGGAAACGGGGGAAGCGATCGCTTATATCGTCCGTGAACATGAAATTCGTGTGGTGTGCCCTTCACGCGTAAGTGAATACCATGATTTACGCATCTTGAATGATATTGTAGGCGCATACAAGGGACGTGCAGATATTTTCCGGGCTTCCAATGACGAATGGGAAAAACAATCCCCTTATTATCCAGGGATTACTGCCGTAGTCGTATTCCCACCGTACAAACCGCAGGATATTTTATCGGCAGTGAAGAATGGTTACAAAATTCCCAGCGGCGTCACCCGGCACATCATTCCATTCCGGGCGGTTAATATTAATATCCCCCTGGATATCCTGAATGCACAGGATACGCTGATCAATAAACGTAAATGGCTGCAAGACTGGATGATGGAGCGTATGGCTGCCAATGCTATTCGTTTTTATGCCGAACCGACCTTCTCATTTAATGAGTGAGTTGAGTAATTTAGCTATTCAAGAATTTTTTATTGTGAAGGAGCCTTGATCATCAATCTGCCAATGACCGAACAGGTGCATGTACTTATAACACTGCCTTTACCCAATCATCTGGTCGACCAGCTGCGCGAGATCTCATCGCGTTTGAATATTCGAGTGATGAAAGCCCAGGAAGTTGGCGATATCCAGCCCGAAATCTGGCAGGAGGCGGAAGTTCTTTACACCAATAAAATTCTACCGGAACCAGATCAAGCGCCAGGTTTACGCTGGATACAATTTCATTGGGCGGGGGTTAATCATGCCATCGAGGCGCCAATACTGGGTAAATCCGACCTGGTTGCTACTACCATGAGCGGCGCTGGAGCTACAAAAATGGCCGAATATATCCTGGGCATGCTGCTTGCCCTGGGATTGGGGATACCATCCTTACTTGAAAACCAGGCACGTCGTGAATGGCCTAAGGATCGCTGGAAGCGTTTCCAGCCGCGGGAACTGCGGGAGAGTACGGTGGGAATTGTGGGTTACGGGAGTATTGGGCGCCAGACTGCGCGCTTGCTGCATGCTTTTGGCGCCAGAGTGCTGGCGACGAAGCGGGATGCGATGCAGCCGAAAGACAGCGGATATACCCCCGATGGATTTGGTGACCAGGAGGGGAATTATGTCCATCGTTTGTACCCAGCCGAGGCCGTAAAATCGATGTTTAAAGAATGCGATTTCGTTGTAATTGCAGTTCCGCTCACCGATTCAACCTTGGACCTCATCGGTGAAGATCAGTTATATGCTCTTAAACCGGGCGCTTTCCTCGTGGATATTTCACGCGGTGGGGTACTTGACCATGATGCATTGATCGCGGCGCTAAATGAAGGTATATTGGCTGGCGCGGCTCTGGACGTATTCCCGGAAGAACCGCTCCCGCAGGAACATCCGTTGTGGAAGGTTCCAAACGTGATCATCACCCCGCACATTTCTGGGGCAACCCGCTTTTATGATGAGCGTGCTGTTCAGATGTTCGCGGAAAACCTGAGGTTATACCTGAGCGGCGCGCCGCTATTAAACGCCCTCGATCTAGGATTGGGCTATTGAGTGTAGTCCCGTACAAACGGGAAAAGATTTACGCCAGCAGGAAATGATCGAATGCGTATAGAACAGGATTGAATGAATGGAAAGATGTAGATTTGAAGTCATATTATTTGATTTAGGGAGCACGCTCTTATATTTTGATGGTCCCTGGTCGGAACTTGTTCGTGAAATGCACCAGCAGCTTTACTTCAATTTGAAGGATTCTGGTCTGGACTTACCCCAGCAAGCGTTTACGCAAGATTTCCGTAGCCAGATGGAGGTCTACCACGCCCGGCGTGAAACGGATTTTCGCGAGTACACCACCATGGCAATCCTGAAAAAAGTGCTTGAAGGTTGGGGGTATCCCGCCTTACAGGATGAAGAACTGGAAAAAGCAATCGCGGCGATGTACGCAGTTTCTCAGAGGCACTGGCAGATAGAAGAAGATACAATCCAAACACTGCAAATTCTAGGTGACCGCGGATACCACCTGGGTTTGATTTCAAACGCTGGGGATGATGCAGATGTACAAATGTTAATCGACAACGCTGGAATCCGGTATTATTTTGATCTGATTTTAACTTCTGCGGGCGAAAGTATTCGAAAACCTGATCCTCATATTTTTCGCACAGCGCTGGATCATTGGTCGATTAAGCCGCACCAGGCGGTAATGGTGGGAGATACCCTCAATGCGGACATTCTCGGCGCCAATAATGCCGGATTGTTCAGTATATGGATCAACCGTCGGGTTGATATATCTGGTTTATCGCAAGAAGAAAAGAATATCCAACCTGATGCAACCATCAGCTCCCTGGCTGAACTCCCGCCTCTGTTGGAGAAGCTGGAGTGGTGATGTATTAAGAATCAATCTTCAAAATAAATAATACCCTGCACATGATATTCGAGGTATTTTTTACGATCGAAATCTGACGCAGGGTATTAAATTTTTAATTACGATGCTCTAAAAAATTATAAAACCTTTTACGGTAATGGGATCTCTGGGGCTTCCAGAGATTCGGGCCGTTCATCCAAAGTGACTTGAACGTCTTCATAAACGCCATCGCTGAACAATGTCAATGTCACTTCGTCACCTGGTTCTACCTGCATGGCGATATAAACCAATAATTCGCCGAAAGATCGAACCGTTTGGCCGTTGATGGCAGTAATTACATCGCCGCCAATGTTCAACTGACGTCCTTCAAAGACCGTATTATCATCCGAACCATGTAAACCTGCGTCTTCTGCAGGCCCCGCTTCTGCAATATCCGAGATATAGGCACCGGCAAGTACGGGCAGTTTCATCGCTCTCGCTAAAGTTGGGGTGACATCACCGCCAACAACGCCTAACCATGCCCATTCAAAGGCTCCATCCTGGATTAACTCTGGGACAACACGTTTGACAATGCTGACCGGGATGGCAAAACCAACCCCGCTGTTGCTGCGGCTGAAACCGTCTGTTTCAATTTGCGCATTCACCCCGATTACTTCACCGCGCAGGTTCAACAGCGGTCCGCCGGAATTCCCGGGGTTGATCGCCGCATCGGTCTGTATGCTTTCAGGAATAGAAAATGGTGTCAGAGCGGGTATTGTTCGCCCCTTGGCGCTCACAATGCCGCTGGTTAAAGTGCCGCCCAATCCAAAAGGGTTTCCAATGGCGATCACTGTCTGTCCGACCACTGTGTCTCCTACGTTTCCGAGCGGTAGCGGGGCGACGCCTTCCGGTAACGAATCGACCTTTATGACTGCCAGGTCGCTGTGCAGATCCTCTCCAACAATTTCGGCAGTCTTTATCGTGCCGTCAGAGAAAATGGCTTCCAACTCATCCGCACCATGTACGACATGCGCATTGGTTATGATATTCCCATCGTAATCGTAAACGAAACCTGAACCCTGGCCGCGAGGTACGATGCGTTCAGATTGATTGGCATAGGTAATGATGTTAATCACAGCGGGATTTGCGAGTGCGTATAGATCGGTCAATGACAGCTCACCAGCAGGAGCAGTTACCGCCGGTAGAGATATGAGTTCAGGTGTTGGTTGAACGCTGGTGGGGATCGGCAGATCGGTTGGTGTGTTGATTTCAGCGGGCATATTTAATTCTGTACCGCTCAGCGGTACTGCCAGGCTGCAGGCGATGGCAAATACCGGAAGTATCAAACCGATTAGATATAATTTTTTCTTTCTTATTTCCATGGATAATCCTGTGTCCTATTTTATTGATTCGCTATTGTTCTTAACGATAAGATTGTAAAAAAACCATCGAGGTATTTCTTGATAAAGTAACCGAATGATGAATTCCAAAGAACCATTTACTTGTACTTCAAGATGGAGTATAGCTTTGAATGTTAAGAAGATCGTGAAATAAACGTAAGAGATTTATATTAAATTTTTTGAGGGAAAATACGATGGGAAACGAAATAATCAGCCGTGAACCAATTAGAAATGCACAAAAATTTTTAAGGGTGCTCGTTAAATCAGGATCTAAGCCGGTATAAACCTACAAATTACAGACCGGGCTGATGTCTGCAATCTGTGAAAAATAATGTATATGGCTAAAGGTTGGGTAGAAGATTGCCCAGGGCTAGAAGCACAAATCCGATAACAAGCAGCCAGAATCCGACTGCTCCCAGTCCCAATGTTGGAACCAAAAATCCAATTAATCCTATCACAGCCACAACGACGGCAATCCAAAAGGTGGCTTGTTTGGGGGCACTAAGGTTCATTATTTACGCTCCTCTTTAATATATTTGATATAACGCACCTTTCCCATCAGCCCGTCGACTCGTTTAAGTCTGGTGAAAGTGCCTTGTACCGTAGAAATTCCGCTGTATATTAATTATAATTGAATTTCAGAGTTCATTTTATTATTCTGGTTGAATAATCACTCGTTTTGATCTTCCATAGCTGCTTTGTACAGAAAGCGCATGTTCGTTTCGTAACGATTAATCCCATAAACCCACTCCTCATAAATTGGCGGCATTTCCGCTGCAGCCGCGTCTTCCTCGGAACCTCCACGATCGATCACTTGCGCGACCTGTTCCTGAAGGGACAGGATGTACTCCTTGACTTTCATAACATCCGTAATCGTGCCAACTGGACCGTGACCCGGAACGTAATTAACGATATTG
>Ga0180437_10002096_pt1 | contig 32631 bp, 25 predicted proteins | sample SS_ome_4_FD_132410 | JGI IMG/M metagenome (GOLD analysis project Ga0180437, IMG submission 132410) | Hypersaline lake sediment archaeal communities from the Salton Sea, California, USA - SS_3_D_1 metaG | ecosystem: Environmental > Aquatic > Non-marine Saline and Alkaline > Hypersaline >... | reverse complement strand
GGATTCACACTTATTGAGCTGCTGGTGGTGATAGCGATCATCGGTATACTGGCGGCGATTCTGCTGCCAGCGTTGGCGCGAGCGCGTGAAGCGGCCAGGCGTGCTTCGTGTGCTAACAACCTAAAACAGGTAGGTCTTTCTCTGAAGATGTATGCAAACGAATGGAACGGATTCTTCCCTCGGCATCGCAATTACGTGGCCCCGGACGTCCGGGCTCTTTACCCGGAGTATTTGGCTGACTACATGGTGTTAGCCTGTCCATCGAGCCCAAAAGCCCGGGCGATGAAGGACGGAACAAGCAATATTGACGACACTCCGGGTGTAGGTGTTTTCAACGATGCGGAAGGACTCTTCCATCCCGAAGCGGTGGGTGTGTCGACCGACTATGTATATTACGGCTGGCTGGTCGAGGACCCGGATCAACTTACCGCTTTAACCGACGGCTGGACAATACCGCGATGGATTCAAGACGTTATCGCTAACGGAGGGAGGTTGTTCCCGACAACGTTGTCGGTCCCCACAGGCAATGACCACCCTGGACAGGACAGAGACCTCGATATATTGAACGACCTGACACCGATTGCGTTGCCCGCGCTGCCGGAAGGTGCCGGCAACGGTGGTTCCAACACGCTTTACCGTTTACGTGAGGGCATAGAGCGATTTCTGATAACCGACATCAATAACCCGGCGGCAAGTTCGAAGGCGCAATCGGAGATCATCGTTTACCACGACAAGATCGGTCCGGCAGTGCAGGCCTTCATCCATGTCCCCGGCGGTGCAAACTGCCTGTACATGGACGGGCACGTGGAGTTCCTGAAATATCCCGGGCGGTTTCCGGCTGATTCAGCCACGCTCGAGAAGCTGCAGACTATCTCGGCATACTACCCAATCTAGTCATCAGTTGGCGACGTCCGCGTTCAAGGCGCGTAGCGAACGGGCCAACACAACGCCAGGGAGAGAGTCCGCTGCAGGGCATTCCCCGCCAGGTGAGCGGCACCGGTGTTCGCTGGCAAGTTATCGGGCGCAAACCGCCAAGGATCCCGAGGTCCTTGCCGGACTTACGGGAAACAACGGTGTAAATAGACCCTCGATGACCGACCTTCGCAAGACAAATTCAGAGATCTCAAACCACACCGACTTGGAACACGTCTGAACCGCAAAGATCTTGTTGCCCGTGATCGACAGAGCATCTGTACGCACTGTATAGACGAATACAATCAAGACGTCTCGGCCCCTCGCCGGAAGCGACACTAAACCATACGTAAACGCGTGATGTCGGCGCCGAGATCATGGTAGAGACGCCCGGTGGCGCGCCTCCGCGGTGGCGATCGTGCGAGAAGGATACTCTGGACAAACCGTGTTTAGGCGATGACGAGCCTTGACGTTGAGACCTTCGCGTGGTCATAATAGCAGGGGAGGTGGCAGTATGCTCAATCTGAACAGGTTCTTCGCCAGCCAGGAGAACGGTGTTGAGTCCGTCCCGAAAGATGAGACTGAACGGGTCCAGGTCGCTACGTGCGCTCTTCTGCTTGAAATTGGTCATTCGGACGAGGAGTTCTCCGACGCCGAACGAGATACGATTCTTGAGATAGTGCAAAGAGAGTTCGACTTGTCGAAAGAGCTGGCTCACGAACTGCTCGATCTATCCAAGAAAGAACGGGAGAAAAGTATCGATCTGTGGCAGTTTGCCAAAGCTATACGACAGAACTACTCAGTCGAAGACAAGACTAAGGTCATGGAAACCATCTGGGAGGTTATTTACGCCGACGGCACGTTGGACCCGCACGAGGATTATCTCGTCCACAAGCTGTCTAAGCTGCTGGGCCTAAGCCATAAACAACTAATCGATGCGAAGTTGCGAGTCTCCCGGAACAAACGGGAGTAGACGTCTTTCGCGTGAAGGGAGCGCCGCCTGTCGCGCCACCCTACCGCCGGTACCCGATGTGTGCCCGGGCGATACACCACATGTTGGAAAACAAGCCGGCAAGCGTGCTATCATTCGCGTGCGAGAACCAAGTGTCCGGATATTCTTGTTAGTCGGAAACAGCTTCTATGGAACGTGAACTGAGGAGAGAGCTTGGTCTCCTGGATGTCTTCTGCGTCGCGACCGGAGCTATGATTAGCTCGGGCCTATTCGTCCTGCCCGGCCTCGCCCACGCAAAGGCCGGCCCCGCCGTTTTCTTGTCATACCTCATCGCGGCTATACTCGCGATACCGGCGATGTTCAGCAAAGCCGAGCTCGTTACCGCCATGCCGCGCGCAGGCGGGGATTATTTCTATGCCACCAGGAGCATGGGAGACGCGGCAGGCACCGTCGTAGGTTTCGTGAGCTGGTTTGCGCTGAGTTTCAAGAGCGCGTTCGCCCTGGTCGGGATGGGCGCGTACGCGGCCCTGGTCATGGACATTCCTATTAACATGATTGCAGCCGCGCTCTGCGTTGTTTTCACGCTGGTTAACCTCGCTGGGATAAGACGGGCGGGTAGGTTCCAGGTACTGCTGGTGCTCGGTTTACTGGCTCTCCTGAGCGTGTATTTTTTCGGGGGTCTGCCCCATGTCAATCCGATGAAGATGACCCCCTTTATGCCGAACGGCTTTGGCTCGGTTCTCGCAACGGCCGGCTTCGTGTTCGTCTCGTACGGAGGGCTCACCAAGGTGGCAAGCATTGCCGAGGAGGTCAAGGATCCCGGCAAAACCATTCCTCGCGCCATGTTTCTTTCGCTGTCGGTTGTAGCTCTGCTATACGCGCTTGTAGTCCTTGTTACGGCCGGAGTGTTGGACGCGGAAGAACTCGACCACGCTCTGACTCCCATATCGGACGGCGCGCGCGTTTTCATGGGAGGGGCAGGTGAAGTGCTTCTGGCGGTAGCTGCGCTTCTCGCCTTCATATCAACCGCCAACGCGGGAATTATGTCCGCATCCAGGTATCCCATTGCGATGAGCCGGGACGGAATTGCCCCGCCTTTCTTCCAGAAGGTGAACGCCCGCTTCGGGACACCTCACTTTTCGATACTGTCAACCGGCGTGTTCATGCTTGTTGTAGTTCTGGCGCTCAAACTCGATCTTCTCGTAAAGGTCGCCTCAACGCTTGTCATGATGTTGTTTGTTATTGCCAACCTCTCGGTACTCATAATGAGAGAAAGCAGAATACAGAACTACCAGCCGACATTCCGTTCGCCCCTATATCCATGGATGCAGCTGGCCGGCATTGTTGCAGGAGTGGCTCTTGTTATTAATATGGGGATCCTGCCTGTCTTCGCAGCCGCACTTTTTGTAAGCGGCGCTCTGATCTGGTACCTCCTATACGCGCGTGCCAACGTTAACAGACAAGCCGCCATCGTCCACGTTGTCGAACGGATCACCGATAAGAAACTCACAAGCTACTCGCTCGAGACTGAGCTGAAAGGCATATTGAGGGAACGGGACGAGATCGTCGAAGATCGATTCGACGACCTTATCAAAGAGTCCGTCGTGCTGGATATCGAAGGAACGCTGACGGTCGAAGAGTTTCTAACCAAGGTCTCCGATGTAATGGCACCGCGTCTAAATGTGGATTCAGCGAACCTTCTCGCGCTGTTTACGGAAAGGGAAGAGGAGTCCACGACGGCGTTGCGACCGGGACTCGCTATTCCACACATCGTCATCCAGGGCTCGGGAAAGTCCGACATCCTTCTTGCGCGCTGCAAAGGAGGAATAACGTTCGCCGAATCTCTCCCGCCGGTTCACGCGGTATTCGTTCTTGTAGGCACGCGTGACGAACGACATTTTCATCTGTGCGCCCTTATGGCTATCGCCCAGATTACGGAAGAACCCGATTTCGACACCCGGTGGATGGCGGCCAGAAGCGTGGACGAGCTGAGAGATATCGTCCTTCTGGGAGAGCGGCGGCGGCATTGCCGGACGGAGTAGTCTCCCGGCGGTTCCGCGTTGTGAACTGTCGCGTATCGAGGGTTTTTGCATCTGTGGGCCGAATGTTCAACGCGGTAGGTGGGAGGTACGAAGCTGCAGGACAGTCGGGGAGGATACTAACACGATGAGAAAACGGATCTGTTTGTACGCATTGGCACTGGTATTGGTGATGTCATCGGGATGCGCTTTCATCTCGCGCGTTGGCATACCGAGGGCATACCTTGATTGTTCGCAGATGGAGGGGTGGGACATCGTTGTGGACGATGCCTTTATCCCTTCCGAACAGTACGCCGCGGAGGAGTTCAGACAGTTCTTCGGGCAGGCGACCGGGATAGACCTGCCTATACGGCACAGCGCCGAGACGGCTGCGGGTCACGTCTACATTGGTCCGGGCGAGGCATTCAAGCGGAGCGGGTGCGGTTTCCGCACGGACAGGATGGGCGAGGAAGAGCTGCGCATCGTCGTCAAGCGGGACCGCATAGCCATTGCCGGCGGCCGACCGCGCGGTACGCTGTACGGAGTGTATCAGTTCCTCGAAGATCAGGTCGGCGTTCGGTTTCTCGCGCCGGACCACACGTACGTTCCCGACGCTTCGATGCTGCGCATACGGTGTACCGACTTCAGATACAATCCGCCCTTCTCTTTCCGCTGGAGCTACTACCGGCAGAACTCTGAACATCCGGAACTCGCAGCGCGGTTGCGTGTCAACACCGTTACGCCTGACGAGAAGTTTGGCGGCAAGACTCGACAGAACCTGATCAACCACTCGCTATACCGACAATTGCCGGTGTCGGAATACGGCGAATCGCATCCGGAGTATTTCGCGCTGGTCGGCGATGAGCGGCCGCTCGATATAGGAGGCGGAGGTCCCGAACCGTGCGTGACCAATCCGGACGTCATCGAGATCGTCGCCCGAGCGGTGATCACGGAACTGGACGCTAACCCGAAGCTGGAGAATATCAGCGTCAGCCAGAACGATAACGCACGGTATTGCCAGTGTCCGCGGTGCAGCGAGATAAATAGTCGAGAAGATACGCCGATGGGCGCCCATCTCATGTTTGTGAACGCCGTCGCCGAACGTGTTGAGAAGAAGTACCCGGACGTCAAGATCGGTACGCTGGCTTACTGGTACACACGCAAGGCCCCGAAGACTATCAGGCCAAGGCATAACGTCCAGATCCAGCTATGCAGCATCGAATGCTGTACGCTCCACCCGATCGACGATCCAAAGTGCAGTAGAAACCGCAAGTTCTGCGAAGACATGCGAGAATGGGGCAAGATTTGCGACGACATCTGGATCTGGAACTACAACACGAATTTCCGCAGCTACGATCTGCCGTTCCCGAACCTGCGCAGCATCACCCCGAACGTGCGCTACTTCCTGCGCAACAATGTCAAAGGGGTGTTCATGCAGGCGAACGGTAACGGCAGGACCGGCGAGATGTGCGACCTACGCAATTACATCATATCGCGGGTCATCTGGAATCCGGATCTGGATGGCGCCCGGTTGTTGGAGGAGTTCGTCAGGCTGCATTACGGTAAAGCAGCGCAGCCGATTCTCGACTATATCAACATGCTGCATGACAACGCCGAGACATCCCGCCGTCATCCGACGTGTTTCCCGTCGCCCGAGCAGGTAGGGCTCCGGCCGGAGATTGCGCGAAAGGCGTTCGAGTATTTCGAGAAAGCCCTTTCGCTAGCCGAGAACGACGAGGTTCGCGCCAGAGTTGAGAAAGCGTCCATTTGCGCTTACAAAGCCATGATTGAGGCGGGCGGGAGCCTGGAATACCGTGACGGGTCGCTTCAGGCGGCGGACCTGCCGCCGAAATTTGATGGGCTAATAGAACGTTATATCGCGCTGTGCAATAAACATGGAATGACACATGCTGCTGAGACTGTGGCGGCTTCCGATTACTTCAAGCTCATTTCGGGATGCGGCGCCGGTGTTCCCGCGACCCGGATCGAGAACTCGATCTGGACGGTTACCATAGTGCCCAAAGCGAATGCCAAGGTCGTCGAGCTGATCCATAAGCCGACCGGACGAAACCTCTTTCGGGCGCTGAACAAAGCAGGGCTGTATGCCGGAGCCGGCACGTTCGAGGAGGAGGGCGAGGTCGGCTACGACCACCAATCGCCATATGAGTTTGAGGCGACTACGGCCGGTTCGTCGGTCAAGCTGACGAAGGCTCTGCCGGACGGCTCGACTATTGTACGTACCATCGAGTTGAGACCCGAGGCTCCCGAAAGAGTCTTTTGCGAGACTACTATAACGCACGCGGGAACCGAGCCCAAAGAGTACCAGATCAAGGTTCATCCTGAGTTTGACGTGGCGACTGCATCTCGAAAGACCGATGTGCTCGCAGGATATGTCCTGGATGACCGCTGGGTAAAGTTTAACGACGATTGGGACATCTACGAGGGACCGGATGCCGACCTCCTGAAGACAGCCAAAGGCGGCGCGTTCGCGTTCTTCCATCACAAAGCGGGATTCGGTATTGTCGAAACCTACGACCCGGAACAGTTGGACTATCCTCGTTTCTGGTGGAATCCCAACTGGAGACAGGTCAATCTCGAACTGTTCACCCGTAAAGCCACGTTGAACGAAGGCGATTCCTTCTCGTTCCAGTATGCGTTCGAGTACCTCACCGAACCGCCGGGGTGATTTGCTTCTATCGCGCGATCTTGCGTGGTGCGGCTACCCATTCCGGCGGCCCATAGAGTCCGTTCTCGCTCATGTCGATAGGTTTGAACCCCAGTTTGATCGCGGGGGAATCCGGCTTAAGTCGAAAATCGAACTCCTCTCCGTTCACAAACAACGGGTCGGCGACGATCGAGTGCACGTCCTGACCTTTAGCCTGCCATTGTTTGAGACTCATGCCCTTGAAGTCGACCTCCGGACGCGACGTGTCCCAGTAGCAGTTGTAATCGAGACGGTAGTTGCCGTTCTTCCAGTTGCTGCCGAGCAGTTGGCCGTTGTTGAAGTACACGATGTTGCGCTCAAAGAAGAACGAGATGTGGTCTTCCTCGCGCGAGCGAATTATCTGCCCCTCGCGTGAGAATGCGAAAATGTTGTTCCGGACGACGTTCTCCCGGCCGTAATGTTGGTGGAACCCGCCGGTCTTCGTGTTATAAGCGATGTTGTTCTCGATGAGTATTTCGGTGCTACCTTCGTCAGGGTAGATACCCCATCCGCCGTAGCTGAACGAGTGGATATCGTGGAAGATGTTGTAGCGGATCACTGTGCCGGGCGATATGCCGAGCGTGTAAATGCCTCCCATATCGCTCAAGACGCCCCGGCCGATGTGGTGGACATGATTATGCTCGATCAGGTTGTTGTTGGCCGTGCTGGGCGCGTAACCCCAGCACCAACCTATGGACAGTCCGGAATAGTCGAGATCCGACACTTCGTTGTGGCTCACTGTGTTGTGACTGCTCCGTCCGATCCACACGCCGACGCCTGCACGGAAAATCTTCCCGCCGTCGTGAATGAAGTTGTTGTCGATCAGGTTGTGCGAGGCAGCCTCGGCGTCGTTATTCGAGCTGCGACCCTCGCCGATTCTGACGCCGCCCGCGCCGAGATCGTGAATGTGGTTCTGGACGATCCGGTTGTTCTTGCACCCGAGCGCGAACCACACGCCGTACGTTCCAACGCGGCTTATCTCGCATCCTTCGACCGAACAATAGCGCGCACCGACGGCGTGGATCGCGCCTGGCACGCTGAACGCCGCCTGCGGATCGCTGTGACCCTGCGGCGGGATCGGCCAATCGGAGTGCATGAAGCGAATATCTTTGAAATGCAGATGTTCGACGAACTGTTCTTTTCCTGGATCACCTTGCAGCAGCACCAACTGTGTCGCTACCGGTGCAACGACCTCCGCGCGGGACATATCTTCACCCTGCTTCGGCCAGTAGGACAAAATGCCGGTATTCCGGTCGAGGTACCACTCTCCCGGCGCGTCGAGCGCTTCGCGGAGGTTCTCGACATAGTACCGTTGGTTCTCGCCCCACTGCTCGAACGGCCACACTGCGGGACCGGTGAACGTGACGACGTTGCTCTCGGTGTCCACGGAAGCGATCCTGTGGGTGGACGTCTCCCACGAATGGTAAGCCACAACAAGTATGTCGTTGAGATCATCCCATGGTTTTATGTCGCCCGGTTTGAACTTGAACGCGATCTTCTCGCGAGAGACTTCCTCACCGGTCTCAGGATTCTTGACCGAGGACGCTTTGCCCGCCGTGTAGAAGTAACCGTCGTTGGGCGTCCGGGCAACCGTGCGTCGTTTGCCGTTCACCCAGAGCGCGCCGAAACGCCAGTCGCCTGATTTCACATCGGGCAGTTCGACGGTCCACAAATTGCCCTTCTTGTTCAATCCGGCAGTCACCCTGCCGCCGCTCACAATCGGCTTGTCACCCGGGTAGGCTGCATAGGTGATGGGATGTTGTTCGGTGCCGGAATCCTGAGGTGTGAACACGATCGGTCCCGTTACACGGTACGTTCCCTCGCGGATGAACACGGTGATCGGCTTCATGATCCCGTCTCGGCGTTTTATTTCGCGGATAGCGTCTCGCGCACCTGAGATCGTCGCGAACGGACCATCGGTGCCGTCCGCCTTCGGGGACGGCAGATTGCCGGACCAAGCGTCGTTGCCATCCGGAGACACGTACAGAGCGAACCCATCCACCTGCACCGGTGCGACCGCCCGTACACCATAACAGTATCCGCTCGATATCAGCATCAATGATACGCAAAACACTATTCTTGCTGCATGCATCTCTTTACCCTCCCGCTATGGTTTGGACGATGCCTGCGCTACCCAAATGCGGCTAGGCGTCGTCATAGGTACCGTACTTCCTGAAAGCCGCGAACATTGCCTCCACATTCTCGATCGGCACGTCCGGACGCTCAAACCTTATAGCTCGTTTCACCCGTTCACGACTCGTCATAAGACCTTCTCTGGCATAACCAGAACAAAGACTGCGAGGCGACCTGCCACCGGCGACGGCACATCAACCAAGACCGCCTATCTTGGTTCCTCTCAAGGATTTGCGGAGTCTTTCGCTGACCCTGATCAGGTCCGGGAGCTTTTCAGGCACGATTCTGGCGAAGATTGTGCCCCGGGATGCGGCGCGATCTAGTTCACCACGCATTTCTTCAGGAACGAGGTCGTAAGGCAGATCTTTACGCTGCCATCCTTCCGCGAGCGCCTTGAGGCCGTCCGTGCCGTGCGCTCGCAATACAAGCGCCAGTATCGCGCAGATGAACGCCTCATCCGCGACGACGGCATATTCGGCGGACTGCAGAGCGTACCGGTTCCCGTTGAACGATACCGCAGTACCACCGCGCGACTTGACGAGTTCGAGGGCATCCTTGTCGGTGATGCTGTCGCCGACGTATATCACATCGTGCCAATCCGCTACTTCCCGCGCCACAGCGGACTCGACGGCACGCGCTTTCTCGGTTCCGCCGATGGGATCGACCGTTGCTATTAGCCTGCCCGCTTCCAACGGCTCGAGCTCGTCCCAGAATATCTCGTTCATTCTAGTGATAGCCGTTTTCGAACCTTCATCTAGCTGGTCGAACGAAGTCGCGTCTGCCGGCAGGTCGATCTCCGGAAGAGACAGTATCTCTTCCAGCAATTGTTTGAGCAATGCCACCTCGTTCTCAGGTAGAGTATGAGAATCGAGCTCTATCTCGGTGCAGTACGTGTTCGAGACAGGGAAATCCACGGCCGCGCACAACGCCTCGATGTACGGTCTGTAACTCGTGCTTATGATATACGCCGGCATCGATGCGGAGACCGTCCGCAACATCTCGTCCGCTCTCGGTACGAGCAGCAGCACTTCCGAAGAAAACTTCCTGATCGCTTCGTCGGTAACGCCGTACGCTTTCAAGAACGGTACGATGAGTTTGAGCGTATCGCCGGCTTTATATCCCGGTTTCTTCTCGATGTCAGCGAGAAAATCGTCGTACCGGCTTACCCTGGCGAAAAATTCGCCGCCATTCGGCATCAGGTATTGGGCCAGCTCGAACGCGTTGTCGTTCTTACTTATCGGCCCCTCGCAGTCAGTCAGATAGAGCGTTTTACGCATCTGTTAGCGTCCCATTCTTGACCATGCCACGCAAGACGGATAATGGCCGCCTCATACGGGCGGTTCGCGAACCGCCCCTACCTCACATTTCCGCGTATGAATTCTTCAACCTCGTTCGTCAGGCGGAGACCGTTCGTCAACTTCTCATCTTTGAAGCGGATATTTGTGCCATCGACGGTCAATCTGCCTGCCGCAAGCTCTTTCAATGTCATAATGAGCAACGGTATTTCGAGCTCAAACTCCCTCGCCCGTATTGTGGCGAACAGCGGCTCGTTCTCGCCCTCGGCACCGATGACGCCGTCGAGCCCTTGCTTCTCGATTTTCCGGTCGATATCCTTCCATAAAGGCTCGAACTCAGGACCACGCAGTTCCACCTCGGCGTACGCGAGCGGCGGACCTTCGTCGAGTTCCGGCGTAACCACGTGCATCATTGCGCCGGTGCGTTCCGCCCGCTCCTCGATAAGCTGCCACATTACTTCCTGCCACGTTCCTTTCGGTCCGCCGGGAAGCGCCGGATGCAGATTGATAAGCGGCAACTTCTCGCACAGGTTTCCCGTGATAAGCATATAACCGGCCAGCACGCCGACCTGCGCGCCGAACGGTTCGATGAGGCGAATCAGTTCCGCGTCGTACTCGTTACGCCAGGTCAAGAGCTTCTCTGACGGAGTGCCGACGTCGGGCGATTCCGCCAGCCCGGCCTTGCGCAGTTCCGGTTTGAACGAGCGCGAGGACAAACACACAACTTGCACGCCGGATTGCCTGACAAGCTCGATGAACCTGTCGGATTCCTCATCTTCCCCTTCACAACGGCTGCAAAAAGCGAACGCTATTTCCGCCTCTATCGTGCCCTCATTGATCGCCGCGAGAACCGACTCGAAAAGGTCGCGCGCCTCTTTGTCCCTGCCGGTTGAGAACCATCCAATCTTGTACGCCACTATGGTGATCTCCTACAACTGCAAATCCGCGAGGTCGGATGCGTCGGGATAGCGCGATCTGCCGTAACCTGTGATGCTTTTCGCTGCGACACGTGAAGCAAACGCGGCGCACGCCGCCAGCGGAGCGTTCCGGAGCAGTCCCGCGATGAACCCTGCAGCATAAACGTCGCCGGCGCCGGTCTTGTCCACCACCTCGACAGTCCCCGCAGGAACCTCAAACGCGCCGTCGGCCGAGACGACGTAAGACCCTTTATCTCCTCTCTTGCACGCGACGACCGTCGCACCAATACGAAGAAGCTCTTGACAACCGCGCCGGTAACCCATGCCGGTCAGCGTTTCCATTTCGGAATCCGTTGCGAAAACAACTTCCGCTCGCTCAACAATCTCCCGCAGCTTGCCGAGCCCGCGCCGCGCGTACAGTTCGCCCGGATCGAGCGCGATACGGCACTGGCCGCCGACCTCCTTCGCCAGCTCCCTCTGCGCATCGAGCGGTTGATCGCCGACGAACGACGTGAAGTAGATCAGTTCCGTTGCGGACGCGTAATCGGCGCTCACCTCACCGTAAGATATCGTGTCGTTGGCGTTCGGAAACACACACATCGTGCGTTCGCCGGTCTCGTCGAGCACAACAAGACAGATCCCGCTCTTACCCCGGCGCAGCACTCCCGCCGCGTCCACGGACTCGAGCGTGTCGATCAAGAATGATCCCTCCTCATCGTCGCCGACACAGCCGATGTAGCCGCATCTGAAACCCATTCTCGACAGCGCTGTGACGGTATTTGCTGCTTGTCCACCGCCCGCCTTACCTTTGAGCTGCCCGAATCTCTCCAGCTGCTGGAGAAGAGGGTACATCTCTTCACGAGACAGCGCCGTCTCCGTTCCCGCGCGTCCCCGGCGCATGACTTCTGGCACGGCTGTGGAATCAATCTGATAGATTAGATCCACGTTAAGCGCGCCAAACCCCACCACGTCGAATTTGCTGTCAAGATCCATCGATTACCCCAGATTTGGCCCGACGAACGGTCCTACTCCGACACCTTTCTCGCCAATTATATATAGTATCGGGGCGCACTTCAACTTCTTGTCCAACGTGGGGTGTGCAACATGTTTGTGGATTTTCATGCCGGGCTGTGTTAGACCGGCACTGGCTAACGTTGTCGTAGGGGAGAGGCTTGTCCCCTCCCGCGGGAGGCCATCCGCCACGGCGCGCGACTCGAAGGGAGGGTCCGCGGACAACTCCGCCGCCATGCTGACAAACGGGCACTGATGCTTTTGCAGATCCTGTGAAACCCACTTTCATATCGCAGACCCGCCGGCGTCGACGGGAACAATGGGCACAGAAACGGCCCTCGCGCAGCAAAACGGGTTGGTGGAGCCCAGTGCGGCATGGCTGTCGGCTGTACGTTTCCCTCAGTGATCCCCAGTTTTCGAGCAGGACAATGCTTGTTTTCAGCCCCCTTCTTTCTCGGACCTTTTGATCCTCGTCATTCCCGCGCAGGCGGGAATCCAGGGGCCCCGGCACATCGTTGCCCTATCAGATCAGAATGGATCCCCGCCTGCGCGGGGATGACGTGAGTAATGGGCAAATGACCGGGTAAGGCGCGAATAACGGAGAAAGGCCCGCTGGTTGGCAATCTGCGACAGTGCAGCGACATTATCGAGGAATCCCGACGTACCCGGAAACTGGGGATGAGTGAGTGCGTTTCCCCTTGACGGTGAGGTGGCGCCGTGCTATACTAAAAAGGGGAACAACATGTGCTCACTCGGGTGGAAAGGGGGTGAGGCCGTCACAATCAGTAACCTACCTTAAGCAACCTGGCATCCACAGCAGGGGAACACTTCCAGGGGGGAAAGAAACATGGAAAGCATACGTAAAGTTGGCAAAGGTTTTACGCTGATCGAGCTGCTCGTGGTGATCGCCATCATCGGCATACTGGCGGCCATACTGCTGCCAGCGCTCGCGCGCGCCCGCGAAGCCGCTCGACGGTCAACGTGTCAGAACAACCTCAAACAGTGGGGGATAATCCTGAACATGTACGCTAACGAGTGGAACGACCGGTTCCCGATGACCATCCACGCCGACTGCAATGGCGAATGCCCATGTACGGGCGGTGAAGGCAATGGACCTTACCACATAATTGATGTGTTTGGGGTGTATCCCGAGTATCTCACTGACATGAAGCTGTTGCAATGTCCTTCGAGCCCGTGGGGCGTGAACTTGAAACGGTTCGGCGATCATACGGGATGCTATGTAGACGTCGTCTATACCGGATCAGGTTTTGCCCCTAACCCGTTCTGCGATCCGGGCATCGAGCGGGGCGATATCGCATTGCCTTGCCAGGCGGACTTGGGCGGTGTAGATTACCTCTACCTCGGCCATGCTATCACCACACGGCAGGCGGAGGTGGAATATAACCTCTTCGCTATTGACGCAGGTTCCGCGAACTGCTGGACGTGGGTTCCCCGCTGGCCGGACTACGGCGGGTTCATCGACAAGGACATTCCGGAGAATTTCTTTGGATCTATCAACATCCCGCACGAGGGCTTTTACAGGTTGCGGTTGGGTATCGAGCGGTTCTTCATCACGGATATCAACAATCCGGCCGCTTCGGCGCAGGCGGCGAGCGAGATACCGGTCATGTGGGACCTCGTCGGCAGCCGGACGGGATACGTGGATCTCACAAACCACATACCTGCAGGCGGCAATTGCCTGTACATGGACGGCCACGTCGAGTGGATCCCGTATCCGACGAAATTCCCGATGAGCGTTTTGTCCGCCGATATTCTCGGTTGGGATCCTGGTTACCGTGACGACCACTACATGTAGTGAGTGAGATATGAGTCGGGTTGGTCGAAGGCAGCCCGGCAAGAGCAGTTTCCGGGGCGCCGGACGCACCATTGGATGACGTGTCCGGCGCCTTGTTCTTTTCAGGACCACCCTGATCTTCCGCAGGACGCAGGCGTCGTAGGGGCGGTTTGTCACGGACTCGCCGTGGCGAGCGAACCGCCGGGAGACGGGCCGTCGGTCCCGTCTTACTCCGGGGCACGCCAGAGACCACTCGATTCCGCCTGAGCGCTCAGTGGCAGCAGAAGTGCGTGCCACGGCGGCTGGCAATCCTTCGGGCGTGCCAGGCCTACCACTCGCAGCTGGTGGGGCTGACATTCGTCTTTACTGGCCGTGGCGGAGTCTGTCAGTCAACTCCCACCGGTTTGTAGAAACGCCCCGGTGGGGCGTCTCACGGTTCAATCTGGGCGCACTGTGTGATCTCTGTGGCAGCAGAAGTCTGTTGCGCCGGCTGGCTGGCAAGTTCCGCATCCATTGTGATAATAATGCTACCTCAGGCTGCTCCACGGATCAATAGCCGCAGTTGGTGCGATTTTTTCCTTGACATATTGGCGGGACTATGCTTAAATAGTTATTGAAGTCAGAGTAGGCTGCAAGGTACTTGCCTTCATACTCTCGCATATGCGATTTAGGCGTGACAGCATATGCGATACACCCCTCTGCATGACATAGTTATGTCATCTCAAGTTTTTCTTTGCGTCGGGTACTGTGATTCTGTTAGACCGTAAGCCTCACCGTCCGTTGCATAGCTAGTTGCCTTATTCATTCGGCGAGCCGCTGGTGGGCCCCTGCCGGGAAGGGTCACGCAGATGAGAAGTCCGATCGGTATTCTTATCCTTGCGTATCTCCCGTCCCCTGCTTCGTCCAGGAGAACAATTTCGCGTGACGATATAGCAATCACGGGTTCAAACCGCGCTGTGGCGGTTTGGAGAGTACAGTAGCGGCGTGGTGTTTGACGAAAGGAGGAGAGGAAAATGAGTAAGATTAAGAAGAGATTGTGGATGGGCACGAGCGTGGTGGTTGCGCTGATGATCGCCGTTGGCACTGCCTATGCCGTCGCGACTCACAGCGACGGTGTGAGGATCTGGACTAAGGGCATCGGGCTTGGCACCACTAGCGGTGACACCCCGACCGCAACCTCACAAAAGATCGAATGGGTTGGGGGGCAGTACGTTGAGGGCAGCGTCGTCTCCAACATCCCTGTCCTTGAGATAGGAACTCCTGTGGGTTCAACTTACGAGGGCCAGGTTCGAATATTCGTGAACGACGGCAGCGACGGTGCCGCGGCCACAGCGCAGGAGGATCAGGCGTCCCTCGCCGCATATAGCTTCTACGGCTTTGTCCCGCACGCGAAGGTGGTGGCTGATTGGGACGGCAACGCCTGGATAGAGTCGGTTGACGGCGGCTCGAGTGTGGAAGCTACAGATGACGGCGACGTGATCATCACGCTGGGTAGCTGATTCTCCAGCGCGCGCCGTGATAGAAAGGGGTGATGAAACCATGTCACGCATAAAGAAGATATGTGTCACGTTGGCGCCGCTGATTGTGGCGGTGTGCTTAGCCCAAAATGCTTCGGCCGACGACCTCTGGCCTTACATTCAGGTGCGGGACGGGGGTGCGTTTGCCGACATGGCCCTGGATCCCACGACGGGTCTTCCACGTGTAGCGTCATGGACGGTGGACGATCTAGACTGGGTGCTCTTGTACACGGAGTACAACGGTACGTCCTGGAGTGTCCCAGTGGAAGTGTCCCGAGTGGCAGGGCTACTACACGATACCTCACTGGCTCTCACGTCGAGCGGTGATCCTCGGATAGCATACTGCTACACTGGGGCGACGTTACAGACGGGATATTACACAGCCGTGCGCTATGTGATACCGGGCTCGCCTTACTGGACACAAGAAACAGTATACCAGCTCAACGGGATTCAAGAGCGTACGCTCGATGGGTTTCACCACGTTTCGTTGGCCTTCGCGAAGAACGGGCAACCGGCTGTCGCTTTTTCAGGCGATTGGCTGAAAGAGGCGGAACCCGAGTATGAGCCGCAGGGCGGGGTCTATTACTCCCTGCGCGACGCCACTAGTGGTTGGCCCGCGACACCTGACGAGATCTACTTTTCGGACGAATGGGAAACACACAGTCAGTGGGGCGTATCGCTGGCCATGGATAAGAACGCCAGCACTGTTGAAGAAGAGCCTCGAATTGCGTACGATGCTGGCGCGCAGGTTTACTATGCCAAGTGGGACTCCGGCAGTAACGATTGGGACAGGGATCCCGTTGCCACGGGAGTTGGTCGCCTGCAGCTCCGGCTGGACCCCTTTAGCACTAGCACGGTGAAACCCAGGCTCGTCCACGTTGGTCCAAGCCATACGCTTAAGTACCGCGAGAGCGCAAACGACGGCGTAAGTTGGACGGCCACGCTCGAGCTTGGAAACGAAAACGATGGTGACGATCCTCCCAGGTACGGCGGCCCGACACTGGCGATTGATCCAAATACGGGCCGGCCCAAGATAGCTTACGTCTATACTACCGCAAGCGAAACTGAAGTGCATGCTAAGTGTTACGGAGGCGCCAGCGGTTGGCAGGACGCGGGTTCTGGGGCTGTGTCCGATAGGAGCGACCAGAGGTCACGAATGCACTTGGACCCGGTTTCCGGCATGCCCAGTGTGCTCGCAATTCGGGACGGGGTCGGGCTGATCGTTGCGTATCAGCTGTCCGGCGGGATGATCCAGAACTGGTACCGGATCACGGATAACAGCGGCGCCAATCTCCTCCTGTTCGGGAGCGGCGGAGATGTCGTCATCACGACGGGCGACCTGACCGAGACCGCCACCGGCGGCCAGTTGGATGCCACCGCAGCAAAGGAGTTCATCGTTCAGGACAGTGCACTGGACGAAGTCGCCCGGATTGATGATTCCGGTGATATGTGGATCAAGGGCGAGGTGACTGACGAGGTGAGCAGTCCGTCTCCGTCGGATCCGGCGCTGATCATTAAGGATTCCTCAGGCGACATCCAGTCGTTCATCGACGAGAACGGCGATATGGAGCTCAGAGGTTTCGTGTACGAGAAAGGAGTGCAAAAGGACTACTAGCGGGCGAGCGTTTTGCAGCGCGCTTTTTCCGGCATCAACCACGATGTCACTCGGAGCGCGGCACCGATTTCAGCGTAGGGGCGGTTTGTCGCAGACTCGCCGTGGCGAGCGAACCGCCTGGAGATGAGTCGTCGCTTTTGCGGTGGTCGGGGGCTGAGCGAGAAGCTACGCGGTCGTGTCTGACAATCTCAGCCGGGTTGACATTGAGCCACTTACGTGGTCTCATAGTAGGCAACCTGATATTGCCCGATTCATTGGAGCGAATAACATGCTTGTGTTGGCGGCACAAATGACTCGGCGTGACGTATTCAAGCTGGGAACCGTCGGCCTCTGCGGCTTTGCAGGCTGCGTGTCGGCACGGAAGGAGTCTCGGATGTCACAGCACGGTGATCCGTATCGCGGGTTGAAAGTCGGTGTTCACACATATTCGCTCCGCAAGTTCGGTTTCGCCGATGCGGTGCGCATGACAAAAGAGTTCGGCGTGCGTTACATCGGTCTCAATCCCATCCATCTTCCGCTCGACAGCCCGCCTGAGAGGCTGGCGGACGCAAAGGCTCATATCCAGAACGCGGGTCTGACATTGCTCGCGTGCGGCGTAGTGACTTTCGATGCGGATCAGGGTAAGTCCAGACGCGTGTTCGAGTACGCGAAGACGATGGGCATGCGCACGATAGTGGCCAACCCGTCGCCGGAAAGCCTGGACGCTCTCGATACGTTGGTCGCGGAGTTCGGTATACGCATCGCGATACACAATCACGGGCCGGAAGGTATCTACAGCGTGCCGGACGATGTGCTCAGAGCCATGGAAGGTCGCCACGAGCTGATCGGCGCGTGCGTTGATCTCGGACACTACGAGCGGTCGGACGTCAGGGCTGAAGACGCACTGCGCGCTTTTGGCGAACGCATCTACGACATACATCTGAAGGACGTCAACAGGCGCGATGTACGCGGTCACGGCGTCATACTCGGCGAGGGTGTGGTGAACCTGCCCGCGGTTTTCGACGAACTGATCAGTATGCGGTTCGACGGTCACGTTGCGCTAGAGTATGAAGCGCAGCCGAACAACCCGTTCCCTGCGATGGACAAATGTTTCGCGTACGTGCGGGAGATCCTGGCGAGCAAGGCTCCGCAGGCCTAGCGTGTAGATCCGACCTGCCCGGGATCTCAATACTCGACCGTAATGAGGCAGAGACCTTGTGCGGGCGCGGCGGGACCGGCTTGTTGTCTGTCTAGAGCATCAAGTATCTCCTTGACGCGCTGCGGCTCGATCTTCTTTCTTCCCACCTCGACGAGCGTCCCGACGATGTTGCGCACCATCTTATACACGAACCCGTCGGCACAGATGTCCACAGTGAGAAGAGTATCCCGTCCATTGCCGGGATAGGGTGGTGCAACCTTGCCGATATCTAAGGAATAAACCGTCCTTATCGGCGACCTATCCTTACCTGCGCTGCCCTGGAACGACGTGAAATCGTGTTTTCCAACGAGACAGTCGGCGGCTTCTTGCATCAGATCCGTGTCGAGCCGGGCTCGCAGTTGCCAGGAATACCGCGAAAGAAGCGGGTCCGGGAACTCAGCGATAAGAATGCTGTACCGGTACCGTTTGCTCAGTGCGTGTCTGCGCGCATCGAACTCTTCCGATACCTCTTCGATGTGATCTATACGGATGCGAGGAGCGAGCATGCTGTTGACCGCCCGTTGTAGGTTGCGTGCGGCGATGTTCGATGACGTCTTGAAGTTGGCGACCTGCCCGATCGCGTGAACGCCCGCATCCGTGCGGCCCGCACCGGTCACCTTTGTCGCCTCGCCGGTCACGCGTTCCAGCGCTTCCGCCAGAGCGCCCTGAACGGTGGGCAGCCCCGGCTGCACCTGCCAGCCGGCGAAATCCGTCCCGTCGTAACGAATGGTCGCCTTGAGATTTCGCATAACAGAAGCTTTTTTGGACAGCGTTTGGTTTGTTAAGGGACCCGTTTCGCACGAAACAGGTCCCTCATGATCTTCCACTAAGAACTCATGCCGATCGCTGTGCAGAGCTTACGACGCCGACTCATTTCCTCAGTGCGACGAGCTCCTCCGCAATCTGCACGGCGTTGAGCGCGGCGCCTTTGAGAAGGTTGTCGGCGACGATCCACATATCGAGCCCGTTGTCTATACTCAGATCTTCTCGAATACGCCCGACAAACGTCTCGTCTCGACCCGCCGCGTCGGTCGCAAGCGGATACAGCTGCCGCGCCAGATCGTCCACCACCTTGACTCCGGGCGCTTTGGCAAGGATCTTACGTGCCTCATCCGCGGAGAGTTTCTTCTCGGTTTCAATGTTCACCGACTCGCTGTGACCGACAAATACCGGCACGCGCACTGTAGTCGCTGTGACCCGTATGGAATCGTCGCCAATGATCTTCTTGGTCTCGTTGACCATCTTCATCTCTTCGGTCGAGTACCCGTTCTCCAGGAAAGCGTCGCTCTGCGGTATTTGCGGCAGACAGTTGAACGCTATCTGGTGAGGAAAAACGTTCCTCTCATACTGTCCGCCCGCGAGCACGCTTTCGCTCTCCTTGCGAAGTTCCTCCACCGCCTTGAGACCCGCACCGGAAACCGCCTGGTAGGTTGATACCACGACCCTCTTGATCTTCGCGGCATCGTGCAGCGGCTTCAGCACCACGACAAGCTGGATAGTCGAACAGTTCGGGTTAGCGATAATCCCGTTATGGTTCGCGACCTGCTCCGGGTTCACTTCGGGCACGACGAGCGGCACTTCCGGCTCCATACGAAACGCGCTCGAGTTGTCAACCACGACGCACCCCGCGCGGGCCGCGATCGGAGCAAATTGCAGGCTTCTGCTGCCGCCGGCCGAGAACAGAGCTATGTCAACGCCCTCGAACGAGTCCTCTTTCAACTCCTCAACGGCGATCTCCTCGCCCTTGAACACAAGTTTCCTTCCTACAGAACGAGCCGAGGCGAGCAACTTGATGTTTGCAACAGGGAAGTTGCGTCTTTCAAGAGTCTCCATCATTTTCCCGCCAACGGCACCGGTGGCGCCCGCGACTGCTACGTTCACTGCTCCCATCTCATATCTCCTGCCTATTTCCTCGCTATACCCGGCACCGCCGCCAGGATGTCCACCAATATATCACTGTCCAGTTTGACCCGCCAAGGAATGTCTGCCATCGGATCTGCTATGGCCGCTCACGTACCGTCGCGCCCGACGTGCGCCATTGCCCAGTTCATAAGGCCGCCCGCTTCGATAATCTCGCGCATGAACTCCGGAAACGGTGCCGCGCGGTAAGTCTCGTTACGTGTGACGTTCTCGATCAGTCCCTGGGCAAAATCCACCCGGACCGTGTCGCCTTCCTGAATCTTATCCGCTGCTTCTGCGCATTCAAGTATCGGTAATCCTATGTTTATGGCATTACGATTGAAGATTCGAGCGAACGTGGCTCCTATCACACAGGAGACACCCGCGGCCTTGATGCACAGAGGAGCGTGTTCGCGCGACGAACCACAACCGAAATTGTGTCCCGCAACGATTATATCTCCGGCTCGAACGCTGCCCGCGAACCTCTCGTCCGCATCCTCCATACAGTGCCGGGCCAGGATTTCAGGGTCGCTCACATTGAGATACCGGGCAGGTATGATCTCGTCCGTGTTAACGTTGTCGCCGAACTTCCAGGCTCGACCCTGTACCACGACGCTTCCAGACGGTTTCATATACTCGTTCCCAAACCTCTCGCGATATGCGTCCACCAACCCGCTGCACGAACCGCAACTTACTTCCCTTCAACTATCTCCATGACCACACGCCTGTTCAACTCTCTGCCCGCTTCAGTCGAATTATCGGCGATCGGTTGAGACTCGCCGTAACTTGTCGTCCGTACCCGTTCCGGCCGGATCCCACGTTCTGTGAGGTACTTCTTGACCGCTTCAGCCCTTCTCATTCCGAGATCGAGGTTGTGTTCTTCGGTGCCGAGCGAGCACGCGTGTCCCTCAACGATGACCCTGTCCCTGCCGTACTCCATAAGATAACCGGCTGCCTTGCCGGCCTTTGATTTGCCTTCCGGTTTGAGCTCCGCCCTGTCGAGGTCGAACAGCACATTCTCGAGCACGATGCGTTCTCGCACGGTGGCTTTCTCTATCTTCACCGGAGCTAGATCCGGTATCATCGCGAAGGTGATCGGCGGTTCAGGTGCGGGCGCTTCGACCACCACCACAGCCGGTTCCTGCGGACGTTTTCGCTCCCATGCCTGATACAAGGTGCCGCGGTTACCCCAGACAGCGCCCTCTTCAACCCCTTCCGGCGGCCGGGCAGGCGTCCACCAGTAACCGTCACGCTTTGCGTCTCTCACCGGCTGCGCGCCTTCGAGCGGGACCGCCCACTCACTGGTGGCGACCGGCGGGCTTCCCGTCACGCAACCATCAACCACGACCAAGAGCCCAATCAGAGCAACCGTTTTCAACAGACTCGGCAGATACGCGCGCGACATTGACACCACCCCTTTCCCTTAACCCGATTCATTTCTCATAAGAGTTCGCTGCGCCCTTCCATGGCGCGCGCGAGCGTCGCCTCATCAGCCAGCTCTATGTCACCGCCTACCGGTACACCGCGGGCTATGCGCGTAACGGCCACCCCAAGAGGTTTCACGACCTTGGCGATATACATGGCCGTACTATCACCGTCAACGGTCGGGTTCGTGGCAACAACTACCTCCTTCACGTCGCCATCGCGCACCCTTTCCATCAACCTGCCGACAGTCACGTCGTCGGGTTGAACGCCGCTCAGCGGCGAGATGAGACCGTGAAGTACGTGGTATAACCCGCTGTAAGCGCCCCCTTTCTCGATCATCTGCACGTTGCTCGGTTTCTCCACGACACAGATGATCGAGCGGTCCCTCTTCTCGCTCGAGCATATCGGGCACGGATCGGCCTCGGTCACGTTGCAGCACACTGAACAGAGCCCGATCTTGTTCTTCACATCCGATATAGCCCCCGCAAGCCGGTCGGCCTCATCGCGTGCCATGTCGAGCACGTGGAACGTAATACGCTCAGCGCTCTTCGCTCCGATGCCCGGCAACTTCTTGAGCTCTGCTATAAGCCTTTCAATCGGTTCGGATTGCATCATCGCCCTCGGAAACCGTATCCCACCAAACCCGACTACGGAGAGAAGAACTCATCGCGCCGCGTGTCCGGCCTCATCCAGCAGCGTTTTCCTCTTCCTCCTTGGCCGCTTTCCAATCGACGAGAGCTTGTTCTCGAGCTATGACGTCGAGCCTGTCAATGAACAACAGCCCGTCGAGATGATCCACCTCGTGCTGGATTATGCGTCCTAGAAACCCTTCTGCCGTGAAACGAATCTTCTTGCCCGTGAGGTCCTGAGCGAGCACGTCGACGCGCGCTGCGCGCTTAACTTCGGTGAAAGCGCCCGGTACGCTGAGACATCCTTCCTGCATGGCTTCTTCCCCTTCACGTTTCACGATCGAAGGGTTCACCAACACCATTTTCTCGTCCGGCGACTGTCGGGAGTCGATCACAACGATTCGTTCAGATATCCCCACCTGTGGTGCGGCCAATCCCACCCCGGCGGTCTCATACATGATATCGAACATCCGGTCGCTAAGCGACTGCAACTCGGGACCAAACTTCTTGACAGTCCTGGCCTTCTTCTTCAGCAGAGCCGCCGGATACTCGCGGATTTCCAGCTTCTTCATCCCAACGAGGCCCCAAACAGGTAACGACAACAATCCGTTTTTCGTTTGACTGTAAATGTTATCACGGACGGGGTCAAATTGCAAGGTGACAGTCACGGCAGCGCATCTATTAGCGGGTTTTAAACCTCGCGAACCCCGGTCACGCACTGACCGCTGCTGCAGCAACCCTTACAACATGGGAAACAGCCGCCATGCACGCGTTTGAGCCGGTACTGTGCGATCCTGTGCTGTATCGCAGGGTCCCGCCAAATTGTCTTGACATCTGCCCGAGGGAATGCTACGATATAGAGGAAAACACTACATTTCTGTGAGGAGGGAAAGACTGGATGAGTTGGGAAAACAGTAACGAGAGCAACATGGCCGGCAATCAGACCCAGACCACGGAAGTTGTCCGACAAGAAGAGGATGAACTTTTTGTCCAGGATCTTCTTTCTGGTCAGAGCCACGAAGAAGCGGCTAGGATTTACGAGGAGACGCTCCGGAACTTCGTTCAAGGCGAGGTGGTTCGCGGGCGGGTGGTTAGCGTTTCGGACGACAAGGTGCTCGTGGACATCAATTACAAGAGCGAAGGGGTCATAGCGCGCAACGAGTTCCCCTCCGACATCGAGATCAGTGTTGACGATGAGTTCGACGTTTTCCTCGAGGAAACCGAAGGGGAGGAGGGGATGCCCGTCCTCTCGAAGACGAAGGCTGACCGGATTAAGAACTGGACCAAGGTACAGCGCGCGTACGACGGGGATGACGTGGTAGAGGGCAAGGTCGTGCGTCGTGTCAAGGGCGGACTCAAGGTCGATGTGAGCGGACTTGATGCGTTTCTTCCGGCGAGCCAGATCGCTTCCCGGCCGGCCGGCGACCTGGATAGGTTCATCGGCGAAACCTGGACGTTTAAGGTGATCAAGTTGAGCCGACGTCGCCGCAACATTGTGCTGTCCCGACGAAAACTCATAGAGGAAGAACAGGCCAAAGAGAAAGAGAAGCTGCTCAGCACGCTGGAGGTCGGTATAACGCTAGAAGGCGAGGTGAAGAACATCACCGATTTCGGTGCCTTCATTGACGTGGGAGGAATCGACGGCCTCCTGCACGTGAGCGATATGTCGTGGGGAAGGGTCAGACATCCATCCGACGCCGTGAAGGTCGGTCAGGTGTTGGAGGTCAAAGTCCTCGGTTTCGACAAGGAGACCGAGCGCATCTCACTCGGGCTCAAACAGAAAGTCCCGAATCCTTGGATCGGCGTCGAGGACAAATATCCGGTCGGGACGACGGTGACCGGCAGGGTGGTCAGCATGACGGACTACGGAGCCTTCGTGGAACTCGAAGAGGGCGTCGAAGGAATGATACACGTCTCAGAAATGAGCTGGACGCGTCGCGTGCGCCACCCGTCCGACGTGCTTGAGATCGATCAAGCGGTCGAGGTAATGGTCCTGAACGCAGACTCGGAACATGAGAAGATCGCACTGGGTCTGAAACAAATTACACCGAACCCGTGGGAAGAGCTGTCAGAAAAGTATCCGCCCGGAACCGTTATCGAAGGCGAGGTTAAGAACCTCACCGACTACGGGGCGTTCGTCGAGGTAGAGGAAGGAATAGACGGGTTGCTACACGTTTCGGACATGTCGTGGACGCGCAGAGTGAACCACCCATCAGAAATGGTAGCCAAAGGCGATCGTATAGAGGTGAGTGTGCTGAGCGTCGACCCGGAGCGCGAGAAGGTTTCGCTCGGGCTGAAACAGCTCGAACGCGATCCGTGGCTGGATGCCGGTGAAAAATACCGTATCGGCGACCATCTGGAAGTGACGATCTCGAAACTGGTTTCGTTCGGCGCGTTTGCCACGTTGGATAACGGTATAGAAGGGTTGATCCACGTCTCGGAGCTCGCAAAAGAGCGCGTGGCTAAACCTGAAGACGTTGTCTCTGTCGGCGAAGCGGTTAACGTGAAGATTATCACGTTCGATCCCACCCAGAGAAAGATCGGGTTGAGCGTTAGAGATTACATGCGCGATATTGAAGAAGAAGACAAGCGCAAGTACGGTGTCCAACCGGGCGGCGAGACCGTGAGTGTTGGCGAGATCGTCGGAGAAGCCGTGCCACCTTCTTTCTTGGAGAACGGCAAGTCCATCGAGGAAAAGGCCACGGAAATGCTGAAGACGGGCATCGGGGCTGAAGAAGAACCTAAAGAGGAACCGGTCCCGCCTCAAGCCGAACAGCAAGAAGACTCAGCGCCGGTAGAGGAGGCGAGTGAGCCGGAACCTGCGCCCTCCGACGAAGAGCAAACGGAACCGCGAGCTTAATCTACCCCCAATGTGAGTGCGCTTCAGCCGGACGCACGCAAATCCTCCGGGACGTATACGGACATACTGCACGTCCCACTGGATTCAGCTCATTCTGAGGACGGGTCTTCCGCGCGAAACAGCGTCTCGGTCACAGCGGAACGCCAACCGCTTGCACAAAGTCTTCCAGTTCGGCGAACCTGTTGAGGCGAAACGCCTCTGCGTAGTCGACGCCGATTTCACTGCCTACAGCGGCGGCGCTTCCCCGCATGAACTGATCGACCAGAGCCCGCATGGTCCCCTCGTTGATCTCCTCGAGCGCCGGTATGCGAAGACCGTTAGCGGCGAGTTTGGCCTTTATCGTGTGCATCATATTGATCATCATCGTCTTATGAGCGCAGACCGCCTCGATCTTGGCATCGATCGTATCGGTAATGTCCACGATATGGTTTACTTCGGGCAGCTTCCGGGCGAAATAGAGCCGCTGGGCTATCGTGTGCGGCTGAAGACCTTCGCGGATATGTTCCTCGTGATGAAGATGCCCCGCACATTGCCAGCACGCATCGTCCACTGCAATAGCGGTCTTCACATGGTCCGGGTTTTCCTCATAGGTGCCCCACGGGTCGAACGAGATCACCGTGTGCGGTTTCAGTTCCCGGAACAGACGGACGAACCTACCCCTTATCTCGACCTCTGATATCGGGTCCATCTCGTCGTTGATGTAGCCGAAATCGTGGATCTTGTCGACGCCGAGTATCTTGGCGGCCTCCTCCGCTTCCCGCGCGTTCACGGCGATAGTCTCCTCTTTCGACAGATCCAACGAATCCTTCTCATCGTTCGTGACGCGCACGATGTGCACCGGATGGCCCTCCCGGGCGAACTTCGCCACGGTCCCGCCGCAGAATATCGTCACATCGTCCGCATGCGGACTCACCGCTATAATAAGGCCTTTATCCATAACACTGTCCCTTAGTCGATAACTGCCCCCCGTTTGCAAGCAGCCGCGACCGCTAAGACGACATCGCGAACCGCAAACCGACAGCCGCGCTTCTTCCGCTTCTCATCCCCCCGGCCTATTCGGCGGAGCATCTTGGAGACCGGGTCTCATACCGAGAATGTCCTCGCGGTACGCCCGGAGCAGTTCCGCCACGCTCAGCGCTTTTGAGATGCATCCTCTGGGAGTGTGCGGCGGATCGCCGTCAAACAGCTCCGACACGGTTCCCAATCCGGCCTCGCGGAGATGGTCGCGAAACGCTTCGATGAACCCGCGTGCCTCGTCCACCCTTGCCGGGGACCGACCGTGCACCCTGAAATACGCCGTGATAAAGGGGCCGAGCAGCCAGGCCCATACCGTGCCTTGATGGTACGCTTCATCACGGGATGCCGCGTCCCCTTCGTACCTGCCGCGGTACCGAGGATCGTGCGGAGACAGCGTCCTGAGCCCAAAAGGTGTCCTCAGCGCTCGCGCTACACAGTCAACGACACTCGCGGCCCGGTCGCGCTCGAGAAGCTGGTGAGGTAAGCTGACGGCGAGTATCTGATTGGGCCGGACGGCGGCGTCCGCCGTCTTGCCTCGGATGCAGTCGTACAAGTGCTCGCCATCCTCGTTCCAGAAAGCAACCTGGAACGACCTCTTCGCCACCGTGGCGAGAGTTGCAAAGACGTGGGCCCGGTCATCACCGAACCTTCTCGCCAGGTCCGCGACGATCTTCAGCGCGTTATACCACAGCGCCTCCACCTCGACCGCTTTACCGTGTCTGGGCGTGACCGGTTCGCCCGCGACGCAAACGTTCATCCAGGTCATCTGGTTTCCTGCGGTCCCGGCTTCGATCAGCCCGTCGCGAGCCATAACCACGCCGCGACCGGTTCCCTTTCTGTAATGTTCGATGACCTCAACCATACGGTCATACAGGTTATCGCGCACAAACTGATAGTCCGAGGTGTACAACAGATAGCTGTGCACCGCGCAAATGAACCACAGCGACGCATCGACACTCGAGTAGTCGGGTTTTCCGGTATCCTCGTCGAACCCGTTCGGCAGCATGCCTCGGCTGAAATGTCGGCTGACCGCCGACAAGATCTCGCTCGCTTCGCGGAACTTGCCGTTGACCAACGTTAATCCCGGCATAGATATCAGCGTATCCCGGCAATACTCCCCAAACCAGTGGTACCCCGAAAGGACACCGGTGCGGCTCTCTTTTGCGGAGATCAGGAACTGGCCGGATGCGGCGGCCAGGGAAGCCTCAAGCCTGTCGCCCGCCCTGGCGGCCAGGACCAGCGCGGTTCGCCGGTTCTTCTCCTGGATCTCGAGCAGGTTCGCCTCTTGTGCCGGTGGCGGAGACTCTTCGGTCGAGACTATCAAGGCACAGGCCGTCTCCGGACGCAGCTTGTACGAGAACTCGACCGGAACGTACAGATCCTCGCGGAACGGTAGCCCGCGTGATTCCTCCGTATCATATTCCAGTTGCCTGTACCAGACCGCACAGTCCGCCACCGCGTCAGCGTCGTGCGAAAAGTGAAGAGCCGGCGTATTCGGGTATGCACGGTAAACGATGAGCCCCGGCCGCACTTCGCGGCACTTTTTTCCTATAACACGATTCTCTTGGGCGATAGTGTGAAACTGTCGTGCGGCAACCATTGGCCTGACCGCCAGTTCCGCCCCGCTGGGTGCACCCTTGACCCGGTACGAGATCACCACAGTACCGGTCCCGTGAGGCATGAAAACGCTTTTCTCCAGTCTGATGTCTGCAACTTCGTATACGTACGTAGGAATTGGATCCAGTCGGAATTCAATAAGCAAAAGGTGCCCTTTGGGGTGGATCACGCCGGGATATCGGTTGCAGGAAAGATCGCGGCTTCTACCGCGAATGCGCAATGTCTCCTCAACCTTTGCCAGCATGACGTAGCGGGATCCGGCCTTCCCGTGCGGCACGACGAGCAGACCGTGGTACTGTCGGGTATTGGCACCGGCGGTTGTTGACGACGCATACCCGCCCAGACCGTTCGTCTCGAGCCACTCTTGCCTACTCGACTGGTCGAAGCGGCTCAGGAGTTCCGCGTCAAGCGTTATAGGTTCCGGGAAAGCGAGCGCCGTCAGCCGTTCCGTCGGTCGGCGGTGGCGTCGAGGAGCAACCTTAGCGGTCGGCACTAGAATCCCGCGTCCACGGCCCGAACGAACGTAAGAACGCCACGGCGCAGCTCTGTGTCTGCGATAGCGTGGACTCCAAACGGAAGCTTCTCTTCTCGTTCCTACACTGCTTGTGCCCAGCGTACGTAATGGCATTCGTTGCACCCCTAGCATTCACGAATCGTCGCGCCAGTCGCCCGATGCCCCCTCTTCAGAGCCGAAGTCCTCCCGCTGAACGACTACCACTCCACCGGGAGTCACAAAATGGCGCTTCGCGTCCTTCTCCAGGTCATATCCTATCACCGCACGGCGAGGGATGCGAACCCCCTCGCTTACGATAGCGTTCCGGATCCTGCAATGGCGTCCTACCTCCGCACCCTCGAACAGTATGGACTTCTCCAAATCAGCGTAACTGTTGACCCGCACGCTCGGGCTGAACACGCAGTTCCTTGCCATGCCCCCGCTTATGATGCATCCCTGCGAGACGATCGAGTCCAGAGCAGCACCGCACCGTTCACCCACGTCCGCAAACACAAACTTCGCCGGCGGGTGGTGCGGCTGGTATGTCCGGACGGGCCAAGCCGGCTCGTAAAGATTGAAACTCGGTGTCACGGCCACCAGGTCCATGTTGGCTTCCCAGTAAGCGTCGACCGTTCCTATGTCGCGCCAGTACGGCATTAGACCCTCGCGGTTATTTCGGAAATTGTAGGCGAAAACCCGGTGGGACTCGACCATTCCAGGCACGATGTCATTGCCGAAATCGTGTGACGACGATGGAAGCTCGGAATCCTCAACGAGCACGTCGTTCAGTACCTCAGATCTGAACACGTAGATTCCCATCGACGCGAGGTAGGTATCCGCACGGTCCGACGACGGCGTCGGATTGTCCGGTTTCTCCTCAAAGTTGACAATCCGATTGTTCTCATCCACGTTGATCACGCCGAACCGCCTGGCATCCTCGATTCCCACTTCTACACACGGAATCGTCAGGTCAGCCTCCATATCCCTGTGGAACGCGACCATCCCCGAATAGTCCATCTTGTATACGTGATCGCCGGCAAGTATGAGCACCTCCGTCGGCCTGTCTCGTTCAAGTGAGCTAATGTTCTGGTAGACGGCGTCGGCTGTTCCCAGATACCAGCCGGTGCCCACCCGCTTCTGGGGCGGGACAACCTCTATGTACTCGCCGAACTCGCTTCTCAACAGCCCCCATCCCAGCCGGATATGCCGCGCCAACGATAAAGATTCGTGCTGCGCGAGCACATGGATCCGCCGCACGCCGGAGTTTATACAGTTGCTCAGCGTGAAGTCTATGATGCGGTAAATCCCGCCGAAAGGCACGGCGGGCTTAGCACGATTCTTGGTCAGCGGGTAGAGCCGTTCACCAGCTCCGCCGGCGAGAATCTGTGCCACAACGCCCTTCATGTTGCCTCGCTGCATTAACCTGCGCCCAAGCCCAAATCTTTGAGGGTAAGACGCGCCTACCTTCCAACACCAATTCATAATTGCAAACCAGGCACTCAGCTAGACTATATCAGATGGAGGTATCTTCTTCAAGGGCACGGGGCCTAAAGAAAGGGTGTTCCGTCAGCGCCCCGGCTCAGACCGCGCACTTCAGGTCCGGATTCGGGATTGTGCAGGTCAGCTCGAACGGTTCCGAGAAGGGGTTGGCGAACTGGTGTTTCTCATTCGGCTCTACAAAGACGTTCTGTCCCGGCGACAGATCGTGTTTGTTACCGTCCTTGTCGACGGCCACACCTTTGCCGCTCAGCGCCTTTACGAGATGTTCGTAATCGTGCGTATGGTACGGGGTATGTCCGCCGGGAGAAATCGTGAACAGTCTCATGATGATGTTCTGCGATCCGTCATCCGGTCCTATCAGTATCCTCATGGTGACATCTTTCGCGCCTTCCATGTCGGCTGGCACGGCACGTATCTCGGAATCTCTAGTGATCTTCACTCTTCCTCTCCTTTCGTAATGGAAGCACCCTGACCTGCGAGCCAGCCGGCACCTTTTGCGCTCTTCATACTCACTGAACGGGCGACCCAGGCGGAATGAGGGCCGTCCTGACGCGCATCCTGGTTGACCTTGTATCATAACGGCCCGTGACTGTCAACAGCTCAGCCCAATTGACGGATTCGGAGCGGGGTGATAGAATATTCGTGGACCGGAATCCATCACGCGTAAGGGCGTGACGCGGTGCGAACGGTCGGGTTTGGAAAGCTAATCGGGGCAGAGCTATGGGTTTACAGTTCGATCTTTTCGATACGAGTTCCACCGACATTCTGTCAGCGTCAACATACGACGAGTTCAAGAAGAAACTTATCGAGTCCGGCTGCACTAAATGCGAGCTGCATCGCAGCGGCAAGAACATCGTGATCGACCGCGGCAACCCAAACAGCCGGATTATGGTCGTTGGTGAAGCGCCGGGCGAGAACGAGGACCGGCTCGGCAAGGCGTTCGTCGGAAGAGCCGGTAAGCTGCTCGACACCATCATGGACGCGATCGGTCTCGATACCAACCGGGACATGCTTATCGCGAACATAATAAAGCATCGACCTCCTGAGAACCGGGCTCCGCGAGCGGACGAGGCTGAAGCGTGCATGCCGTACCTGAAGAAACAGATCGAGCTGATCAAGCCCCGCCTCATTCTCCTTCTCGGGGCAACCTCGCTCAAGTACATGGACAAGACCAGGAAGAAGTTCTCAATGGCGGAACTCGCCGGCAAGTTTATCAAAATAGCGCAGTATCCGGGGATAGACTTCATGGTGCTCTACCACACGGCGGCGCTGTTACGCAACCCGGCTCTCAAATCGGATATGTGGGCCCACGTGCGGGAGATGAAACAGTATCTCGACCGCGAGGGTATATTGACACCCTAAACGGCATAGGGATGGAGCGGCCTACCTGCGCCTTCCTATGATTTGTGATACCGAGTACGGCAGTTCAGCGCAGTTCGACGGTTTCACCACGCTCTGCGATGTGTATGTTTCTAATGCCGGAAGACTTCAGCTTGCCGGCCAGCGCCTCGGCCTGGGTCGGTTCGCCGTGCACCAGGAATATCCGTTTGGGCTTGCCGCCGACGGCGGTGACGTACTCGGCCAGCTCGTTGCTGTCGGCGTGGGCGCTGTAACCGTTCATCACCTTGACCTCAGCCCTCACCTGGTACGGTTGCCCGAAAATCTTCACGCTCTTGTGCTTCTCGACCAGCCGCCGCCCGAGTGTGTTCTCCGCCTGGTAGCCGACGATCATCACCGTGTTTTTCGGGTCGGTAATGCTGTTCTTCAGATGATGCAGTATTCGTCCCGTTTCGCACATACCCGACGCGGAAATGATGACGCACGGGTAGCGTATATCGTTGAGCTTCTTCGAATCCTGGACATCCGGCGTATACTCGAGCCGACCGAACCCGAAAATGTCCGGATCATCCTTAGCCATTGCAAGGGCTTCCTTGTCGTAACACTCGGGATGGATCTTGAAGATCTCGGTCACGTTCGTCGAAAGCGGGCTGTCAACGAAAATCGGTATGCTCGTTATGCGTCCTTCGTTGAAAAGGTTGTGCAACGAATACACGATATTCTGAGTTCGACCGACGCTGAACGCCGGGATGATGACCTTCCCGCCCCTGCCTGCGGTACGCGATATCACCTCTGCGAGCTCGTTCTCCATATCCTGGATGGGCGCGTGGAGTCTCCCGCCGTAGGTGGACTCGCAGACCACGTAATCCACATCCGTCACCTGAACGGGATCGCGCAGGATCGGCAGGTTCTTTCGCCCCAGATCGCCGGTGAACAGAAGCGTGCGTCTCTTGCGGTTGTGGCGAAGTTCGAGTGTGACCGTGGCTGAACCGAGTATGTGACCGGCATCGCGAAATATCGCTTTCACACCGTTCGTGACGAAATACCACCTGTCGTACGCCACCGACACGAAGTTTCTCATGCTCGCCACGGCTTCTTCCATGGTGTATAGCGGTTCGACTTGCGGTTCGCCGCGTTTCTTGTGCTTCTTGTTCACGTACTCGGCGTCTTTCTCGTGTATGTGCGCGCTATCGCGCAGCATGACGCTGCACAGGTCGCGCGTCGGAGGCGTCGCGAAGATGTTGCCCTCGTATCCCTGCGCCACCAGGGTCGGTATGTTCCCGCTGTGGTCTATATGCGAGTGTGAGAGGATCATTGCATCGATACTTTTGGGATCGAACGGGATATGTCTGTTCTTCTCCTCAGCCTCTTTTCGTCTACCCTGGAATAGACCGCACTCCAGGAGCACCCGTTTACCGTCCAACTCGATGATGTGCATCGAACCTGTCGTTTCCCCTGCAGCACCGTGAAAACTAATCTTCATCATTTCTCCTCTGATTATCTTTGCGTGATCTTCCGGGAATTCCGGCCATCCTCCTGACTATGCGTTTTCGCGTTAGCTTACAGGTTGCGTGCCGTTACGTCAAGCTCGCGCACGAGAATCGGCAGTCTTGTGAAGACTCCACACACTGTGCAGCACGGGTGCCCCGGTTTTCGCGATTGTGGGAGGGCGAGGCTCCCGCCGAGCCGTGCTTGGGACCTCTCGACATTGCCGCCTGACAATGGTGGGACGGACATTCCTGTCTGTCATAATCTTGGTAACGTCGCCCTTCCCATGCAGGACAGAGAAAACACGGTCGAGCAGAAG
>Ga0180437_10002095_pt1 | contig 32654 bp, 32 predicted proteins | sample SS_ome_4_FD_132410 | JGI IMG/M metagenome (GOLD analysis project Ga0180437, IMG submission 132410) | Hypersaline lake sediment archaeal communities from the Salton Sea, California, USA - SS_3_D_1 metaG | ecosystem: Environmental > Aquatic > Non-marine Saline and Alkaline > Hypersaline >... | reverse complement strand
TCTTAGGAGGGGCTTCCCACTTAGATGCTTTCAGCGGTTATCCCTTCCGAACATAGCTACCGAGCGCTGCTGCTGGCGCAACAACTCGTAGACCAGAGGTTCGTCCATCCTGGTCCTCTCGTACTAAGGACAGCTTCCTTCAAGTCTCCTACGCCCGTGATGGATAGAGTCCGAACTGTCTCACGACGTTCTGAACCCAGCTCACGTACCGCTTTAATGGGCGAACAGACCAACCCTTGGGACCTTGTCCAGCCCCAGGATGCGATGAGCCGACATCGAGGTGCCAAACCGGGCCGTCGATGTGAACTCTCGAGCCCGATCAGCCTGTTATCCCCGGAGTACCTTTTATCCGTTGAGCGATGGCCCTTCCACACAGAACCACCGGATCACTAGGCCCGCGTTTCCGCTCTGCTCGGTCCGTCGACCTCGCAGTCAGGCTCCCTTATGCCCTTACACTCAAAGTCCGATTACCGACCGGACTGAGGGAACCTTTGGGCTCCTCCGTTACATTTTAGGAGGAGACCGCCCCAGTCAAACTGCCCGCCTGCCACTGTCTTCACCATTTCACGTGGTGAATTAGAACCTCTGATAAAACAAGGGTGGTATTTCACTGGTGGCTCTGCCCCGGCTGGCGCCGAAGCTTCAAAGCCTCCCACCTATGCTACACATGTTTTACAAAAATCCAATAGCAAGTTACAGTAAAGGTTCACGGGGTCTTTTTGTCCTATCACGGGTAGGCGGCATCTTCACCGCCACTACAATTTCGCCGGGATCCTCGTTGAGACAGCGCTCTTGTCGTTACACCATTCGTGCAGGACGGAACTTACCCGCCAAGGAATTTCGCTACCTTAGGACCGTTAGAGTTACGGCCGCCGTTTGCCAGGGCTTCAGTCAGCAGCACAATTCTGGGCTAAACCGAAGTCCATCCCAGAATCAACCACCTTCTTTAACCTTCTGGCACCGGGCAGGTGTCAGTCCCTATACTTTGCCTTGCGGCTTAGCAGAGACCTGTGTTTTTGTTAAACAGTCGCAAGAGCCCTTTCACTGCGCCCAACCATTCATCATGGAAGGGACCCCTTCTTCCGAAGTTACGGGGTTAAATTGCCGAGTTCCTTAACGAGGATTCTCCCGAGCACCTATGGATATTCACCTCGCCCACGTGTGTCCGTTTCCGGTACGGTCGCCATAATTTCTGACATAGAGGCTTTTCTCGGCTGAATCTCGAGGTGGGTTTGTGACCTTTTGGGTCTCCCCATCATACTCCAAGGTTAAGAGACACTGGATTTACCTGGCGTCTCCCTTGAAGTATTTAGATCCTGTATTCCAACACAGGAACCACCTCTACCATCAGCGTCCCCCCATAGTTCATAACGAAACCATGACGGTAGCCGAATATTAACGGCTTTTCCATCGCCTACGCCTTTCGGCCTCGACTAAGGTACCGACTAACCCTGGGCGGATTAACCTTCCCCAGGAATCCTTGGGCTTACGGTGTCACGGTTTTTCACCGTGATTATCGCTACTTATGCCGGCATAATCACTTCTATTTCGTCGATCCCAACTCGCGTTGAGACTTCAACCTACAATAGAACGCTCCTCTACCCCTTGTTCCGCAAGCGGAACAAAGCCGCAGCTTCGGTGATTGACTTGAGCCCCGATATATTTTCGGCGCAAAGTGGCTCGGCTGGTGAGCTGTTACGCACTCTTTAAATGGTGGCTGCCTCTAAGCCAACATCCCAGGTGTTTGGGTCACTTTACATCCTTTTCCACTTAGTCAATTCTTAGGGACCTTAGCTGGCGGTCTGGGTTATTCCCCTTTTGGCAATGGGGCTTATCCCCCACTGCCTCATTCCTGAATTTATAAGTACTAGCATTCGAAGTTTGACTGGATTTGAACCCCGAAGGGTCCTCCTCTGACCAGAGCTCTACCACTAGTACTGAACATCCAAGACTGCCCCTAAAGGCATTTCGAGGAGAACCAGATATTACCCAGTTTGATTAGCCTTTCACTCCGACCCACAGTTCATCCGAAGATATTTCAACATCCACCGGTTCGGACCTCCATTCCGTGTCACCGGAATTTCATCCTGACCATGGGTAGCTCACTGGGTTTCGGGTAATATCCCAACCTACTAATTCGCCCTATTCAGACTCGGTTTCCCTCTGCCTCCTCCCGGTACTTTCATACAGGGATTAAGCTTGCAGGTTAGGGTAACTCGCCGGCTCATTATGCAAAAGGCACGCAGTCATTCTGATGGCCCCTCGGAATTGCTTCCAAGGGATCAAAATTCCTGCTGATTGTAGACGTATGGTTTCAGGTTCTATTTCACTCCCCGCCAGGGGTTCTTTTCACCTTTCCCTCACGGTACTCGTTCACTATCGGTCATCTGGAAGTATTTAGCCTTACCCAGTGGTTTGGGCGGAGTCCCACGAGACTTCACCTAACTCGCGGTACTTGGGTATCCTGTCAGTGAAGATCCCAGGGATTTTGTTTACTGGACTATCACCATCTTTGGTATGCCTTTCCAGGACATTTCAGCTATCCAGGGATTTTGTAACTTCACAACCTTCATGGCAATCAGGTTCAACTGGACCCCACTACACCGACTGTACAACGCTTGCCAGCTTGAACATACAGCTCGGTTTGGGCTGTTCCGATTTCGCTCGCCGCTACTTTCGGAATATCTTTTCCTCGAGGTACTGAGATGTGTCACTTCCCTCGGTTTGCTCCCCCTGTTTGCACAGGGGGTATCCCGAATTTCTTCGGGATGGGTTTCCCCATTCGGCTATCGCCGGGTCAAAGGTTGTTCGCACCTATCCGACGCTTAACACAGCCTACCATGGCCTTCATCGCCTCCAGATACCAAGGCATCCACCATACGCCCTTAGTAACTTGGACATTTGACCTTCCGCTAACATATGAATTGTCAAAGAACAATAGTATCAAAACTGATACTCAAAAAAATTAAGCGCAACTATATTATATTCAAAATCACCCTGTTTGTCAAGGGTTAAAATGTATTGTTAATCAAAATCCCTAATTAATCAAAACAGGCTTATTGGTGGTCAGGAGCTTGATCTCACTCAGAAATAATACCGGCCACCCAGTCCCCCCTCGAAATCAAAGTCAGTCTCGGGGATGATGTTGACGACCGGGTACAGCTCCAAGAATATCCCCACCCGGGATAGCATATATTCTATGCCACCACCCATGCGGATGCCAATGTGAAATTCTGTGTCTCGACCTTCTGGGGAACGAACCCTGAAGCGTCCGCCGAGACCAAGATACGGAATTACTGTTTCAAGCGGGTTTCCATACTCATCATGTACGACACCAGAGAACAGGTGCTGGTAATCACCGGTAAGATGTATTCCGGGATTATTTAAAAATGACCACCCTGCGTTCACCTCTATTGCTGACTGACGGGTGATCAAGTATTTTCCCGAGAAGCCGGTTGGACTGCCGATGATAAGCCCCAGTCCCAGATTGCCAGCAAAAATAAATAGAGGTAAACAAAGAATAGTTATAAATAGTAGTTTCATTTTTTACTCCCAGCTATCGATACGCAAGGGCATGAGTAAATACATGAGAGAATCATCTCCCTTGGGTCGAATGATTGCAGCGGTAGATTGACTTGTCAAACGAAAGATAATATCGCTGCTTTTAACGTGTCGGAATAGTTCGAGGACAAAGCCGGCATTAAACCAGACGCCCAATGCATCTCCCTCATAAACACAGGGAACATCCTCGCTTGCCTCTCCAATATCCGGAGACGAAGCAGATAGTCCGATATTCTTTTCGGAAAAATCGAATTTCACGTTCTTAATGTGCGGACTGGCTACTAACGAAACGCGTTTTAGAGCACCATCAAGGATTGCTTTTTCAATCGAACAGGTGCCGCTGAATTCCGCGGGGATAACACCTTCATAATTCGGGTATGGACCTTCGATCAACCGGGCGATGATCATGGTGTCGAGATATTTCACACCCATAAGACGTTCCTCTTTAAGGATCTCCAGAGTTTCCTCGGGTTTGCTGAAATCGATCAGATCGAAGACCTTGGGCGCGATGATAATCTCGCCGGCAGAAGTTTTCTGTTCACGGTTATACATCGCCAGTCGCGCGCCATCGGTAGTAACAATGCGCAGCTGGTTTTTCTTAACCTGCATGAGAATACCGTTCATTGGACGGCGACTCATGTCCCGGGCGACCATGAAACCTGTGGTCGTGATCATTTCCTCGAAATCACCAAGGTTAAGATCGAACCATTTTGTCTTGGGGAATTCCGGTACCTCGGGAAACTCCTGGTAATCGAGCGAAGGGATGTTGAAATGTGCTTTCCCTGCTTTGATCTCCAGTTTCAACTCTTTGAGTTTGAAACTTATCTCATCGGTGTTTGCTTCACGGGTGATCTCGAGGATCTTTTTGCCCGGAATAAGTACTTTTCCTTTTTCTTTCACTTCTGCTGTAATCGTTCGTCGTATGAATATATCAAGATCTGTAGCCTGGATTGCGATCTTTCCATCAAGAGCTTCGATAATAATATTCTGGAGTATCGTATAGGTACTCTTTGGTGGGATAATTTTAGTTATATTTGATAGCGTTTTCGCTAATATGTCACGCTTGATCTTGAATTCCATAAAGCCTCCTTATAATACAACAATATTTATATTATAATAAAGATTGTTGTTGTTGTAGCGTGGAAATGTTGAAACCGGTCAAAGTCACTGATAATTCGAGAAAAATCATATAATTTAATGTGATTCATTAAGTGGATTCAGTTGGATAACCCGGTCTGTCAAATGATTTCATGTTGATATCCACATTGTATCAACTGGTTATCTTGTTAGTTATCCGCTCTAGTCGCTGAAAGTATTCCAGATCGCTTTTTTTGAGTGTTTCGATCTTGTCAATCGCATGAATAACAGTTGAATGATCTTTTCCTCCAAAAAATTCACCGACTTCTGCAAGCGAGAGATTGAGCATGGTTCGCAGCAAATACATCGAAGTCTGCCGAGCCAAAGCGAGTTTCTGTGTTCTTTTCTTGCCCTTTAATTCAACTTCCGAGAAACCAAATTCATCAATAACATTACGCAAGATCATTTGTTTTGTGATCTTGCTCCCTTTTCCAATAAGATCTTTCAATATCTCCTCGGCTAACTGTTCTGTAACTTCTTGTCCCGATAAAGAAGCAAGAGCAAGCAGCCGGATAAGACAACCTTCGAGTTCGCGGATATTGGATTTAACCCGGCTGGCAATATAATATGCAACATTGGACGGGATCGTAACATTCTCGGCTTCGGCTTTTTTATGCAGGATTGCGATCCTTGTTTCCAGGTCCGGGATCTGTAGATCAACCACAAGACCACCCTGGAACCGTGATGTAAGACGTTCTTCCAGGGTCAAAATATCCTTTGGAGGGCGATCCGAAGTGATCACGACCTGTTTTCCCTGTGAATACAAAAAATTAAAAGTATGGAAAACCTCTTCCTGTAACCGTTCCTTGCCATATAAAAACTGAATATCATCGATCAAAAGAACATCTTTTGTACGATACTTACGTTTAAACTCCATCTGTTGATTCTTTTGAATAGCATCGATAAGCTCAGTCATGATATTCTCGGCCGGAGTGTAGTAAACCCGGAGGTTTTTATATTGGCGGTAAATAAAATTCCCGATCGCCTGCATGAGATGAGTTTTGCCAAGCCCGACGCCACCATAGAGAAAGAGCGGATTGTAGGCTTCCCCGGGGGCCTCAGCGACTGCTAGTGCAGCGGCATGAGCAAATTCATTGTTCTTGCCAACTACGTAATTTTCGAAAGAATAACGTTCTTGAAGCCGTGTTCCATCATGAGAAAGGATAATTCTCTTCTTTTTTCTCCGGGGGCGATCTCCTTCTTGTTTCAGGGCCTTGAACGCAAGCCGCAGTTTATTCCCGTTTATATGCTGGACCGCTTCTTCAAGTATGGTGTAATAATGCTCCTGGATCCAGTCAATGAAAAAACCGTTGGGGAACTCAACAAGCAGGACATCACCCTTCAGTTCAACGCCCCGGCTGCTGCCAAACCATGTATTAAAGGACTGGAGATTTATCCTTTCTTTAATGTAACCGAGGATATTTACCCAGGTTTTTTTAGCATCATCATACATGTTTTATTTGTCCACAACAATCCACACAGTTATCCACATGTTATTGAATGTAACCTCCTGAAAAACAAACATATTTTTTTTAACATCAAAAAACCTGTGTATACAAAGCATAAACAGGTGTAAAGTGTATTCAAAAAAGTAAAAAAGTCAAGAAGGAACCATTTTTTTCAAAGAGGTTCTTGGCATGGAAATTGCATCGTGTAGTGATACAAAAAAATAGCGTAAAAGATCACGTGGTAATGCAATCTTCATTAACAAAAAGGCATTTCCGTTGACATAACTACTTTTTATGATATAATTGACCGATGATTTTCGTCCTAATTTTGTTGTCATTTCTTTGTGTGGATTGCTCTTCCTGTTGTTGTCTGGGCGGGGGTAATAGTTTTTCCTCAGTTCAATATGGGAATGCTTCATATTATGGCACAAAATTCCATGGACGAAAAACAGCATCGGGTGAAACGTTTAACATGTACGAACTGACCTGTGCGCACAAAACACTGCCATTCAATACAAAAGTGAAGGTCACTAATTTAAGCAACAAGAAATCGGTGATCGTACGGGTCAATGATCGAGGACCTTTTATCGCCGGCCGGATCATCGACCTTTCCTTTGCTGCAGCTAAGAAGATCGACCTGGTCTCAGTTGGGGTAACACGGGTAAAAATTGAAATATTAAGATGATCACTATTAAAGCTTATGCAAAGATAAATATCGGACTGAAAATACTTAATAAACGAGAAGATGGTTATCACGCGATTGAGACCACCTTATCAACGATAAACCTGTCCGATATTATTGAGATTGAAACAAAGCCTTCCGGTATCATTATAGATTCTCCGGGAATCGACATCCCCCAGGAAGAAAACCTTTGTTATAAGGCCGCTGTTCTTCTAAAAGAAAACTCTAACATCAATCAAGGCGTCAGGATCAGGTTGACTAAAAACATTCCGATAGGAGGTGGTTTAGGCGGTGGTTCCTCGGACGCTGCTGCGGTTCTCAAGGGAATGAACAAATTATTTGGCCTCAGGTTAAGAGACGAAGAATTGATCGAACTGAGCACACAGCTCGGTGCGGATGTACCTTTTTTTATTAAAGGCGGTGCTGCATATGCGCGCGGGATCGGGAACCAGTTGACTTTTTTCAACATGCCGAAGATGCAATTGGCAATTTACTATCCGGGATATCCCATCTCAACCTCCTGGGCCTACAATGAATACGATAAGATGACATTGACACCATTGCCTGAAACGAATATAGTAGAACCTGAGCCTAAAGGGAAAAAGAAGAAACGGATGCGGATCGATTTCAAACTGCGCAATGATTTTGAAAAGGTAGTATTTAAATATCACCCGGATCTGATCGATATAAAAAGTAATCTGCTTATGGCTGGAGCATTCTTTATTTCGCTTTCCGGGAGTGGTTCATGCATATATACATTGCTTGATGAGCGAAACAAAAAGAATGTATTTGATTATTTCGCCGGGATCGGTGCCCAGTATTTTGAAGTATATACAGTTTGACAGTTAACAGGTGGCTGATATCAGATATCAGGACACAGTTTTTCGATAACAGTAATGGGGCGTCGTCTAAGGGCAGGACACAGGCTTTTGGAGCCTGCCGTGGGGGTTCGACTCCTCCCGCCCCAGTTATGATCAGAGAAAAAAGGGAGTTAGAGAGCATGAAAGTCTGGGAGTGCCGGAGAAATAAGGATAAGGGGGTTTAATGGAGCAGACTATAAAGTTATTTGCAGGTACCGCAAGTCAAGATCTAGCAAAATCCATATCAGAACATATAAACATCCCGGTCAGCAAGTCGTCCATACGGAAATTCGCTGATGGTGAGCTGAAAGTAAAGATCGAGGAAAATATCAGGGGATGTGATGTATTCATCGTCCAGTCCACCTATCCACCGGCCGAACATATTCTTGAACTTTTATTATTCCTCGATGCCGCAAAACGTGCTTCTGCAGCGCGGGTGACCGCGGTAATTCCCTACTTCGGATATGCGCGACAGGACCGGAAAGATGAACCAAGAGTTCCGATTTCAGCCAAATTGATCGCTAATCTTTTAGCCACCAGTGGAGCACACCGGGTATTGACCATGGAACTTCATGCAGAACAAATACAAGGGTTCTTTGATATCCCGGTTGATCATCTATATGCTGTACCTATTTTTGTTGAACACTATCATCAACGTGATTTGAAGGATTACGTGATAATATCGCCTGATCTCGGAAGAGCTAACAGGGTGCGTGGGTTTGCCAGACGATTACACCCGGAATTACCTGTAGCCATTGTGGAGAAAAGACGATCCGGTCCAAATCAAGCAAGTGTCATGAATGTTATTGGCGCAGTGAAAGGAAAAACTGCGCTTATTTATGACGACATGCTTGATACCGGGGGGACAATGGTCGAGGCCGCGCAGGCGATCATGGATAAAGGTGCCCGGGGTGTTTATGCATGTGTGGTACACCCGTTGTTCTCCGGTGATGCAGTTCGCAGATTAAAAGAGTCATGCATCAAAGAACTCGTTGTTACCGATACCCTGCCGCTTGCCAAGTCAAAAATGTTCGATAAAATCAAGATTCTTTCTATTGCAAATCTATTAGGAAAGGGTATCATGTATATATACCGTGCCGAGTCGATAAGTTCGTTATTCAAGGAGGTTGAAGAATGATCGTTGATCTACAGGCAAAATCATATACACGTAAAGCCAAAGGTGATATCAAGCGGATGAGGAAGAAAGGGTTATTGCCAGCCATAATTTATGGTCATGGTGAAGATTCTGTGCGTGTCTGTATTGAACAGAAAGAATTCAAGAAGCTAATGGAAGTGTTACAAAAAGAAGCGGTTACCGTAAATGTGAAAGTTGAGGATACGAAATATTTGTGTGTGATAAAATCGATTCAGCACAACCCGGCGACCGATCAAGTATTGCATATTGATTTTCAACATATACACGAAGGAGAGAAGATCAAAGCGATAGTACCAATACATATATTCGGAGAAGCTCCCGGGCTCAAAAAAGGCGGCATTCTTGATCAACGGTTACACGAAGTTACCGTGCGCTGTCTACCGACCGATATCCCTTCCCGCATCGATGTTGATGTGTCTGCCCTTGATCTGGGAAAGACGATTCACCTATACGAGTTGACACTGGCAAACCTTAACTTTGAGTTGGGGAAAGAAACACCAGTGGTTTCAGTGCTTATTCCACGAGCAGTAGCGGCGGAGGTAAAGCCGGCAGAAGTCCTTGAAGGTGAAGCAGCAGAGGAAGCACCAGAGGGAGAGGAGCCAGAAGAAGCCAAAGCGGAAGAGGGCAAGAAACCTGCAACGACCAAGGAACCGCCAAGCGATTCAAAAAAGGGCGAATCGAAATAATCGTGTATGATCATTTTCGGGCTGGGGAACCCGGGATTACGATACCGGTTAACACGCCACAATGCTGGTTCTCTGTTCATTGAGCGCTTTGCTAAAAAACAGAAAAAGCGGTTTCGCACTTGTCGGGGATATAGAAAAGCAACTCTCAAGATAGAAAAATCATCAATTCTACTTATAAAACCAACCTGTTATATGAATACATCTGGTGTTGCAGTCCGGAAAATATCTTCTTATTATAACAGACCATTCTTAGTGGTCATAGACGATATCAATCTTCCCCTGGGACGCATTAGACTGCGAGAAAGGGGAAGTGACGGTGGTCACCGAGGTCTCCGTTCGATAATCGAAGAACTCGATCATAGTGATTTCCCGCGTCTGCGTGTCGGGATCGGACGCTCACACGAAGATCCAGTGGATCATGTATTGAAAAGATTTAAACGACAGGAAAAGAAGGTCCTGAACAAAGTCTTTGATGAAGGGATAAGCGGGTTGTTCATTTTGATTAAAGAAGGTATGGCTGATGCCCAGAACAAAATTAATTCGGTTGATCTTACTGAAAATGAATAAAATTCCTCCCTTTTTATTTATAAACATCCTAACGCACCAAAGCTCATCCATTAGTATCTATTTAGCCGAAGGAAAAAAATGAAGATCGGCATAGTGGGCCTGCCAAATGTCGGAAAATCAAGTTTATTCAATCTGCTGACAACCGCTCATGCACAGGTTGCTCATTTTCCTTTTACAACCATCGATCGTAATATCGGCATGGCTCCAGTTCCTGATCAGAGATTAGCCGATATTGCGGAAATAACAGGATCACGTAAGGTTACCTTTGCCCAGATCGAATTGGTGGATATCGCGGGCTTGATTAAGGGCGCATCTCGGGGCGAGGGCCTGGGAAATACGTTTCTGGCGCATATCCGCGATGTTGATGTGATCATTCATGTTCTACGCTGTTTCAATGATCCTCAGGTGCCCCATATTGAGGCGGCAGTAGATCCCGAGCGGGACTACGAAATAGTGAGAACCGAACTATTCCTGTCCGACCTGGAACTCACTGAAAGGCGCATGAAAAAGATCCAAAAGAAGACCGAATACCAGGATGAATATGAACAAATAAGGGAAATACATAAGGCATTGGAAAAGGGGGAGGTTCCAGAATTTATGAACGCCGAGTTACCTTTGATCACGACAAAGAAAGAGATTGTCGTTCTTAATCTTGATGAAAACACAGAACACACCGGTATGACGGAAGGGTATCGTTTATCTATCCGCATGGAAGAAGATATAAAAGATATGAAGCCAGGTGAGAAACAAGAGTTACGGGATGAAATAAAGGTTGATATCAATGGGCTGGAAGGATTGATAGAAAGGTCCTGCAAAATGCTATCACTGATCACTTTTTATACGATCAAAGGCGAGGAAACACGTGCATGGTTATTGCCCGAGGGATCAACCGCCCTGGAGGCTGCCGGGAAGATCCATACCGATATACAGAAGGGTTTTATAAAAGCCGAAGTGGTTGGATACCGGGATTTTATCGATTCGACCGGGTTTACCAATGCACAGCAAAATGGGAAATCAAGGATCGAAGGGAAAGACTATATTATTCAGGATGGAGAAATAATTTTGATAAAATTCCGTTAATAAAATAATAAAGGTGTAGATGAACATAATACAGGTCGTTGAATTAAGAATATTGACAAAATACCCGTGTACCGTATAATTCTTTAATGGCGGAGGTATAAAATGGTTATATGGGCATTTATCGTATTCGTTGTCGGCATTATTGTATTTTTGTTTTACATCCTTGGTGTGTTCACTTCATTTGCACCATGGCTCTGGAGCATTATTCTTTTCGTGATCGCGATCGGTATGTTGAACCGGATCTGGTCAAAAGAAAAACAGGGAGAAAAGGAAAAACTAGCCAAACGAGTTACCGAACTCGAAGATGAATTACAGTGGCTTCAGAAGGGTAAAGCAAAAAAATAATCATCGGTACCAATGTAATTAAGGCAGTTGATCGAAAATTATCAGCTTCTCTTCGGTCATTTCTTTGATCGCGAATTTCGGTCCTTCTCTACCCAAACCGCTTCCTTTTGTCCCACCATAAGGCATATTATCCACCCGAAACGTTGGGATTTCGTTTATTAATACTCCCCCAGCATCGATCTTTTGAGCGCATATCAAGGCCTTGGTAATATCAGCAGTAAAAACCCCGGTCTGTAAGCCGTATTTTGTATTGTTTACCTTATCGATCACCTCCTCTATCGAGGTGAATGTATTGACCGCGACGATCGGTGCGAATGCTTCTTCTTGGATCACGAGCGCGTCCTCGGTTGATTCGTGGATGATGGTTGGCAAAAAGAAAGGTCCATCCCTTCGACCACCAAGTAATACAATACCCTTATGTTTCTTTGCGTCCTCACAAAAATTGCTTGCCTTTTCCAGTGCTCCCTCATCGATCATTGGACCCATATCAGTATCATCTTGCATGGGATCACCGATCTTTATCGATCCGGCTTGAAGTGAAAGTTCACGGAGAAATTCGTCGGCAACATCCTGTTCAACGTATACGCGTTGTATTGAAATGCATACCTGTCCGGCCAGGGCATATCCGCCGATCTTCACCTTTTTAGCAACGTGCTGGAGGGACGCATCTTTGAAAACAATCACCGCAGAGTTAGAACCAAGCTCCATGGTTACCCGTTTCATTCCGGCATTACGGGTGATGAGCTGCCCGACTTCGAGGGACCCTGTGAAACTGATCTTTCGTACTGCCTCGTGTTTGACCAGTAACATGCCGATTGTACTGCCTGGGCCGACTAGAACCGAGATTCCCTCGGGGGGTAATCCGGCCTGCACCAGAGCTTCGGCAAGCTTGACCCCTGACACCGGTGTCGTGGATGCTGGTTTGTGGATCACTGCATTTCCTGCTGCGATCGCCGGACCTATTTTATGGCATGAAAGATTCAAGGGAAAATTAAAGGGCGTGATGGCACAAACAATACCCAGGGGAACCCGTTCATAAAAGCCGACTTTGTTGGATCGACCCTCCAGGTCAAAGCGGACTGTTTCTCCGTGCAAATCCAGGGCTGCTACCGCGCTGAGTCTCATGGTCTGAATCGCTCTCTGTACTTCACCTCGAGCTTCCCGGATAGTTTTGCCTGATTCCAGTGAGATCGTGCAAGCAAAATCCTCTTTATTATCTCCCATGATCTGTGCCGTACGCTGGAGGATCGATGCGCGTTCTCCAGCGGGCATTCTTTTTAGCAGTTTGAATCCTCTTTGAGCGTTTTCAACTGCCTGGATAACGTCTTTTTCATCACTTCGCCCCAGCGTTCCCACGATCTGATGGTTGTAGGGACTCTTAACGGTCATGGTGCTTTTCTTGTTCACCCGTTCTCCGTTTAAAAACATAAATCGCTCCCTGTAAATTCTTACAATTTGTATAGCAAGTAGATCGTTATGAAAATACAGATAACCGTTAGTAAGGTAATATTTATACTAAGACCCAAAGAGAAAGCGAAAAAACCAAGATTCACGTGAACAGTATCAAAGCCAACTTTCAGGGCACTAAAAAAGAAATTTTTTACCGGTCCCTTAGGAAAAGGCATTGACAATAAATAAGACAATGCTGAACCAATTATACCTCCAAGTACCACACCAAGAATAATGTTACCTACTTTACGTCTAGCCATAAAACTCCTATCCCTTTCATTAAATGCCGAACTCTCCCGCAAAGCGGGATCCTCGATTTCCCGAGAGATAAAAAATAATATGAAAAATCATGCCAAAATCCAAGGTAAAGGAACTTCACTCAACCAAAACATCTATCCTGTGATGATATTTATCTTTGTGCCGCATTTTTTGCAGGTATCTCCTTTTAATCCGGTTATCAATGTCTGGTAGTGCATGCGTTCGATAAGAAGATTATTACACTGGGGACAAAAAGTGTTTGCACCATCCTCAGAGGGTATATTGCCTAGATACACATATAACAGCCCCTTATCCCTGGCGGTCTTATATGCATACTCAAGTCTTTTCATCGGCGTTGGAGGCTGTTCATAATGATAATTTGGATAATAACGGGAAAAATGGACAGGAATAGCATGATCTGTTGAAGCGATGTAGTCGATCAGAGCATCAATGTTTCGTTTTCGGTCATTAAGACCAGTCACCAACAGATTGGTGATCTCTACATGGCAATGTTCGCGCGCCAGGGTGATGGTTCGTTTCACCGTGTCTAGATCGCCGCAAAGAGTTTTACGGTACAGGTCTTCATCCATTGTTTTCAGGTCGATATTCATCGCGTCGATCAATGGCAGTAGTTTACGTAACGGTTCTTCGTTTATCATTCCATTGGTTACCAGGACATTCTTCCCCTGCGCTTCATGGATCAGTTTCCCGGCAAACGACAGATATTCATACCACATTAAAGGTTCTGTATAAGTGTATGCAACACCAAAAGAACCGCGGTCTTGCATGATCTGTACGAGCATTTCAGGGGGAATGAATTGAGTTTCCACCTTTTCTTGTGATATCTCCCAGTTCTGGCAAAAGGGACACCGCATATTGCAGTTATTGGGTGCAATGGAAATTATGGTTTTCCCGGGGAAAAAGTGATAAAGGGGCTTTTTTTCGATCGGATCGAGCGCTATCGAGGTGGTTTCACCGTAGTTTATCGCATACAATTTACCATCTTCATTCTTTCTGCCGCGACAGATGCCGGTTTTCCCTGGTTTAATCAAACAAAGGTGTGGGCATAACTCACACTGAATAGCATCACCTTTTGTTATGGAAAATTGTGCTTCAACCTTCATTAATGGTCCATTTTACGCAAAATACCATTGGATTCATAGTATATTATACCCTGTATGCCGCAAGAATCAAGAAATTTCACACCTTTTTCCGGCCCCATAATAGCTGTAGCGGTTGCGATCGCATCGGCAAAGGCGGCGGACTTTGCGAAAATGGTTACCGACGCGAACCCTTGCGCCGGGTAACCGGTGGTTGGATCGATGATATGGGGTAAACGTTTCTGCTCCACGACAAAGAATTTTTCATAGTCCCCTGAGGTTGATACGGCATGATCCTCGATCTCAACCGTCTCTATTATCCCTTGTTCTCGGGGGTGTTTAATACCAATGCGCCACCGGCGTTGTTCTGGTGAGCGACCGATCGCAACAATCTCTCCACCGATGTTAATAAGGGCTGATTTGATCCTGTGATCGCGGAGGATCATGGCGACTCGATCAGCGGCATACCCTTGGGCAATGCCGCCAAAATCGATTTTCATAAAAGGCTGGATAAAAATAGAATCTTCAGTCGTAATAATTTTTTGATAATCTACTTGCCTTTTTAGCAGTTGTATACTATGGCTATCCGGTGCTTGATATTCATGTTGATAATATCCCCAGAGTTCCATGTACGGGGCTACACTTATATCGAATAATCCATCAGTCATATGCGAAATTGAATCACACAATTCAACGAGTTCAATAATATCAGCCGGGGCAGCAACGCGGTATTGTTTATTCAGTGAAGATACAAGGCTCGTATCGGAAAATCGATTCAAAAGCGTATGCAACCTGATCAATTCCTCATCACACTCCTTGATGATCGTACGGGCAAGTGAATCATCTCTGCAATAAAAAGTGATCTCGCTTGATGCTCCAACAATGAATTTATGATAGGCATATTTCTGTTGAGGCTGACAGGCGATGTAAACGAACAGGAACAAAATCCAGCACTTGGAGTGTATCATGCTTGATTCTGCGAACCGAAAATGGAGATACGGTCCTTGACGACCTGTTCAATCATATCGCGGGCATGTCCGATTGATGCTCGGGGATCAAAATCGTCCGGGTGTGTTGAAAGGTGCTCGCGCAACCCTGCGGTAAAGGCCATACGTAGATCAGTGTCGGTGTTGATCTTGGCAATGCCGGACCGTACTGCCTGTTGAATGAGTCTATCAGGCACACCCCGGGCTTTGTTTATTTCCCCGCCATAACGGTTTAACCGGTTGATCCAGCGTATTTTTACACTCGAGGCACCATGAAGAACGAGGGGGATCTTGATGCGATCCGCTATTGATTTAAGAATGTCGATGCGCAATTGCGGTTTACTTTTAAATTTATACGCACCATGGGATGTACCGATAGCGATCGCCAACGCATCGCAGGCAGTTTCTCGAGCGAAGCGCTCAGCCTCTTTTGGATCAGTGTAGATCGCTTCTTTTTGCGCAACGCTTATTGTGTCCTCAATACCGGCCAATCTTCCTATCTCGGCCTCGACCGATATATTATGTTTATGTGCGTAGCGAACGATTTTTTTGGTTAAATTAACATTATCCTTGAAGGACAAATGAGATGCATCTATCATAACCGAAGAATAATTATTCTGTATGCAATATTTTACGATCTCAAGTGATCTCCCATGGTCAAGATGGAGTACAACCGGGATCTCTGTTCGTGCGGCCATGGTGGTAACGATCTGTGATATGTGTTCGATCCCCGCGTATGCAATCGCCTTTTCGCTCGTCGCAATAATTACCGGTGAGTGTTTCTTTTCCGCCGCTCTGATTATCGCCTGGGTGATCTCCAGATTGGATGTGTTGAAAGCACCCACCGCATATCGTTGTTTTCGGGCTTTTGGCAGTATTTTATTAAGGTTAACGAGCACACTACCCCTTTCGGGTTAAAACACCCAGAAAAACAAACACCCGGATATCTGAAATAGCGTACAAGTATATTCAAAAATCATGCGTTGTCGACCTTCCGGATTTTACGGTGTGATCGCAGCGACACATGAATATACCTTGGATGCTCCTGCTTGTTTAAGAATTCGTGCGCATTCATTCACCGTAGCTCCGGTCGTCAATACGTCATCTATCAGGAGCACGGTCTTATTGTGCAGGCTCTGGTTGGTGGAGGAGAATGCACCGACAATATTCTCCCGGCGGGCCTGCTCGGAAAGTCTGGTTTGAGTTCGGGTATGCCGTATGCGCTTCAGCACATTCTCTTGAGCAAGACCAGTATTGGTTGAGATGACATTAGCGAGGAGGATTGATTGATTATAGCCCCGGTAAAGCCGTTTAAACCAGAATAAGGGTACCGGGACTAAAATATCTGCAGTGTGCAGCACAGGATCAGACATGATAATCGAGGCCAGTGCTCTGCCAAACAATGTGGCGAGATGTGTTTTTTTACGGTATTTGAAATGATGAATAAGTTTGTTGACTGGCGGGACGAAACAAAGCCAGGCGCGTCCATAATCGATCGATCTATCGAACCGGCAGTACATGCATAAATTTCCATCATCTGCAGGTCTGCCGCATATATTACAAAGAGGCGGGCGGGTGATTGGCAGATAGTCAAGGCAGGTAGAGCATATCAGAGTATTGGGAGTTTCTTGATTGCAGAGGATACAATCCTGGGGAAGTATAAAATCGATAAGCGTATGGTAAAAGCTGGAAAGGACGTTCAAGATGTTGCTGGCCGTGAACGGAGAAAAATAATCAAGCCAACAATTGCAAACGCAAGGGCGATCGCTTGATTTATCCAGAAGTTTGCCGCATCTTCGTAATACCGTAAAAAATCGACCGCAAAACGGAAAAGACCGGATATCATAAGATACAAAGCAAATATCTGTCCTGTACGATGGGGGAGCTTAAGACGGTACCATAAAAAGAAGAACAGAGTGAGCCCAAAAAGAGCTGCATACAACTGAGTGGGATGCAGGGATTCATTGCCCACCGGTGATCTCCCGGCCGGGCACTCTGCAGGGAAGGTTAATGCCCACGGTAGATCCGTGGGCTGGCCAAAGCAACAGCCATTCAGGTGACAGCCGATACGTGTAAAGAACTCACCCAGACCGATCGCAGGGGCAACGACATCACCGAATGACAGAATCGGGATCTTCTGCTTATAAAGATAAATAATGCTAGCCAGCAAACCACCGATGAATCCGCCAAAGAACATCATGCCGCCCTTCCACAGAGAAATGATGTCGAGCAGGTTCTGCTCGTATTGACTCCAGTGGAAGATAACATAAAGAAGGCGGCCACCAATGATAACACCGAGCATGAGATAGAATGCCAGATTTTCAACGATCGCAGGAGCAATGCCGTGCTGTTTTGCGATCCGTCGAACGAAGAAAATTGCTACCAGGAATGAAATGACCAACATCACGCCATACGACGGTAAAGCAAAATCGCCTATACGGAATAATTCTGGTCTCACTTGGATTCTTTTATTGCTTACTCTCCGCCACGATCTTCTTTGTGATGTCTTTGGGAACTTCCTCGTAATGGTGGAATTTCATGTTGAAATAGCCTCTTCCCTGTGTCAGGGAGCGCAGGCTTGTGGAATACTTATACATCTCAGCCTCGGGTATCAGGGCTTTTATTTTCTGGATCTTGCCTTCGCCTTCCATGCCCATGATCTTACCGCGTCGACTGTTGAGATCACCCATAACGTCACCCATATAGGATTCAGGAATAAAAACTTCAACTTCGCTGATCGGTTCAAGAAGAACGACATTGCCCTTTTCAGCGTTTGCTTTGAGTGCCATGGAAGCAGCTATCTTGAACGCGATATCAGATGAATCAACCGCATGGTAGGATCCTTCAAATACACTTACGGTCACATCAGTGACCGGATAACCAGCCAAAACACCATTTTGCAGCGATTCCTTCACGCCCTTTTCCACCGAAGGTATATAGCGTGACGGGATCCGTCCTCCAACTATAGCATTTACGAATTCCACTCCCTCACCGCGGGTTTTTGGCTCCACCCGTAACCAGCAATCACCATATTGACCGTGACCACCAGTTTGCTTCTTGTATTTGCCCTGTGCTTCGCTCTTTGTTGTGAATGTTTCGCGGTATTTTATGCCTGGTTTGGCTAATTCAACACTCACTCCGTACTTGCGCTTGAGCCTGGAGAGAATAGTATCAAGATGCAATTCACCAATACCGGAAATAATCAGTTGTTTGATCTCTGGGTCAAAAGCAAAGGAAAACGATGGATCTTCATCATGAAGACGCGTCAATCCGCTCGAAACTTTTTCTTCATCACCTTTCGCCTTTGGTACGATCGCCATTGAGATTGAGGGAATCGGGAATTCGATCGCAGGTAAAACCACCTTCGATTTTGCTGATGCGAGAGTGTTGCCGGTATGTGTGTCTTTTAACTTCACTAATCCACCGATCATTCCGCAGCGCAATTCGTCGATCTCTTTACGTTCTTTTCCTCTTATGAACAGAAGTTGATTAGCTTTTTCATCTATTTCCCGTGTTACATTTAACACCGTATCCCCGCTGGAAACCTTTCCACTAATGACTTTTATCAAACATAACTCACCGAGGTGCGGTTCGACAGATGTTTTAAAAACATAACCAACAAAAGGTGAACTATCACTCCGTTTTAGCATAGTCCCTTTAACTTCAAGGTCTGGTAGCATATCGGGTGCGGGCATGAGTTCAATACACGCATCGATCAAACTGGATATGCCGATCAAACTTAATGCATCACCTGCCAGGCATAGCGCGATCTGTCCATGGGTGATCCCCTTTTTTACACTATCATAGCATTCTTCAGGTTTAATCTCCTGACCCTCCAGGTATTTATTCATAAGAGCATCGTTGGAGTCAGCGGCCGATTCTACGATCTTTTCTTTGAATTTTGAAACAGTGGCTTTCATTTCATCGGGAATCTTTAATTCCTTGCCTTCTTTGCCATATGCCCGTTCTTTGATTATATCGACAACGGCGGAGAGTCCTTGAGCTTCGCCGACAGGGAGAGTTAAAGGAAGGATGTTCCGTTTTGTAATTTCACCGAGTTCCTCCAGGATCTTATAGTAATCCGCATTCTCCTTCTGTAGTTTGCTGATAAAGAAGATCAAGGGGATCTTTTTATCTTCGATCGCTTGCAGTAGCCTCTCTGTTCCCACCTCTATGCCATTTACACCATCCACGACCATGATCGCAACATCGACCGCAGCCATTGCACTAAAGGCTTCTCCGATGAAATCAGAATAACCAGGCGTATCGATAATGCTGAACAGAGTATTTTTGTGTTCAAATGTAGCCAGGCCAATATTAAGGCTACACCCTCTTTCCATCTCTTCTGGGTCAGTATCAAAGAAAGATGTTTTTTCCGCGACCTTACCGAATCGAGAATTGATTCCGGTGATATAAACTAATGCGTCAGCAATCGTGGTTTTGCCACACCCAGCATGTCCGAATAAACCGATATTTCTTATGCTTTTTTCTGCCACGCTTCCTCCTTTAGAAAAGTGCTTTGGAAACAGCGATCGTTAGTTCGTCCTGGAGCAATTCGCCAATAAGTTTCAGGGATCCACGAAAAGTCTTTTTCCCTTTTTTAATCGTTATCCCCCCGAGCATTGCCTCGTCCGTTCGGATCTCGAAATTGGTTTTCTCCTTTTTGAAGAACGCCTGAAGTTTATCCTTGTGTTTTTGCCAGTCTTTTTTACTGATCGAGAGCTCACCATCGGTTTGGCCGCTAGCTTTTATCAGCGCAGTAAGAAATACGGTGTAATCCTTATGTTGCGGTAATGTAGTAAGCGCTTCCCCGATGACTCGCGAGATTAAAATTCGTTTTTCATGAGAGATGGATTTGTTATATGCCAGTCGTTTTTGTGAGAGTGTGCGCGTGACCTCAGTTTCCTGAAGTTGTTTTGCGTCATTCTCGTTCTGTTCACGTAGGGCTGCGATCCGGGCATCGGTTTTTTGTTTGATCTCCGTGGCATCCTCAGTATACCGCTTTAGAATTTCCTGTGCTTCAGCCCGTGCATTCTCAAGTATTTTTTCGATTACGTTTTGTGTAGCCATTTTCGATCAGATCTTCATTAGTAGAATGGCCAGCAATGATATAATAAGACCGAGTACGGCATAAAATTCAACCATTACTCCATAGATCATTGCTTTTGTTGATTCACTCGGGCGTTTTGCGACCATTTCGACACCAGCCGTACATACCTTTCCCTGCCAAATTGCACTTGCCAGACATGCGATCGCTACCGGGAGAGATGCAAAGAAAAGCTGTAGTCCCTGATATAACGACAATTGGACGAGTTCTCCGAAAATCCCGATCTTGATGAGTACAAGGAAAGCACCGATAAAACCATAAATACCCTGGGTTCCCGGGAGTGCAACGAGGATCACCAATTTACCGAATTTGTCCGGATCCTCACTTAAAACACCATTTGCAGCTTGCGCTGTATATCCGATCCCTATCGCAGAACCAATGCCGCCGAGTATCGCGGCAAGAGCGCCACCAGCGATTGCCAATGCTAAACCAAATGTTTCCTGCATTATGCCTCCTCATATTCTGAATATTTGAATTCATAAATTCCAAAAGTCCAAAATACCAAAATGCCTAAATACATGAGCATAAAAGGTTATTCAATATGGACATATTTAGTATCCAGTGCGAATGGTTTGAACGGTTTGCTCCCACCGGCGTAGAACCGACCAAAAAACTCAATGTATTGTAAACGCATGGTATGAATAAATCCACCCAATACATTGACCGCAATGTTGAACAGATGACCTCCTATAAGAACGAGGATAGTAAAAACAATACCAATGACCGGGATCTCAACCAGCATCCAGGCGATTGTATTGATTGCCATGCCGATTACACCGGTAACAAGACCGAGTGCCATAAGTCGAACATAGGATAGGATCACACTCAAGTAACTTGATATTCCATAAAGGTTGTAAAATCCCCATGCAACCTTTCCCAGAACACCCTTGGAATGCCTAAATCGGAAGATCTCAAAGAGCACCAGAGGAATAAGCGCATAGTAAATGAACCCAGGTAATTGGATTTGATATTTGACTTTGAAGATTATATTCAATAATGGTTCAGTCAACGGTATCCAGACAAGCAATAGGATCATCGCCCATACGAGCTGGTCGATCGGTTTTGCTTTTCCTTCGGGGGAAGAAGCGACGAGGATCCCCATAATGCATGTCCAGACAATGATCTCACATATGGTTTTTCCGATCGCGGAATTGGTGAAGACGATGAAATACAGGAGTATCGTTGGTAGCAATACGAACCACGTTAAGTTGGCGAAGATTGCCTGACCCGGTTGTTTGTTCCGGAACGAATCAATAATTTCGATCATGATTCCTATAAGCATATGGATGAAACCGATTCCCAGGGCGATCCCGATGAAAAGCAAAGGACTCGATAATGGGTCAAAAAGCATGAATGATTCTCGCAGACGGATCAATGGTTGCCAGCCGACCTTTACAAATAGATCAGAAGCCCATCCTCCGACCATGGCTCCAGCTAAAACAGTACAGACACCTCCGCCAAACAGGATCCACATAAGGCTTCGGTCGCCCACCACCTTCCGGATCAAATAGAGTGAGAACAGGATGAGGATGATACCATACAGAACATCGGTAAGACAGAGACCGAACATGATGGGAAAAAAAACTGCTAACAATGGTGTTGGATCGTATTCTTTTTTCTCTGGCATACTGTATAACTTGATCAGCATTTCATATGGCCGGGTCCATGCAGGATTTTTGATCGCGACCGGTGACTCTTCTTCAGGGTCCGGGGTCACTATTGTATATGCTGCATACGTGACTTTTGCGATCAATGCATCAAGGCGTTTCATATGACGTCGCTGGATCCATCCAATGATATTGGTCGTTTGAATAGTTTCGGGCAGAGAAGACGATATATGTTTCTTGTTTTGCTCGTTCGCGATATGATCGCTCATCAATTCAAGTTGTTCGATTTCACGGGCAAGAGTTTTTTCCTTTTCATCAAACTCCTCGATCGTCTGCTCTGTTTCTTTTACATCGTTATGCAACTGTTTTAAAATATTCTCAGGTATCCCTGAGAATTCTTTGAGTTCAACGATCTCACATTCATTCTCTATTAGAAGAGATCGTAATGAAATGCACTCAGTTTTTTCAACGAAAAAGATACAATAGGTGACCGGACCATCAGTGTTCACAATTTCATATGAATGGGGGATATCAGCGAGCACATCTTTCAGCGTTTCGAATATACCCTGCATTGGTACGATACACGGTATTGTTTCGACCTCGCGGAATGATTTTAAGTCATCAATATCATGGGTGAACGATCGCCATGGTTCAAGAAGCGATATATCGGCGCACAAGCGGTGCAACCGAGCATGGTGCTGTTCCCTTTGTATCTTCACGTGGGAGATCTCGGAAACCGTTTTTTGATAATCATAGGTATTGAATAATTCGTCATATGACTTTGGGGTAATCGGTCTTTTTACGGGGAGGAACATCTCGAGAATTCCGCGTTTTTTATAGGGCGATAAATGGGTGAGTGCTTCGTTGACCCTGGTCAGATCAGTCGATGTCTGAACCGATTTTTCTTCCATTTCTGTGATATGAACCAGGCCTTCACGCTGTAAATCATGAAGAAAGCTGTCTTTAATGCTTTTATGAACGATAATATGAACTTTTTCTAATGAGAGGACGGCCATGCAATTATGATATCCTGGGTTGATGAAACGGCCTTCTTCACATATTTTCCCGCATGTGATGCCAGTTCCTCGAGTTCCTTTTTATGGATTTTATCCATGCTGTCGATCTTTTTTTCTGCTTCAGACTTTGCTTTATTGAGGTTTTTTTCGATCAAGGTTTCTTTTTCGTGGTCCATTGCGGCAAGTGCTTTTTTTGAGCTTTCACGTTCTTCCTCGACCAGTCTCTGTCCTTTTTCATGAGCATTTTTCTTCAGTTTTTCGGCCTTTTCCTCGACTTTTTTGATCTCCTCGATTAATTTCATAACACATAGTATATTCACTAAAAAAAAAAAGTCAAGAATACATGAACGTTTTTGGCAATATACCCAACTTCCATGGATTGACAGTGATAAAGTATAATGGTATCATACCATAGACGTATGAATAAATATGCGATCTTATTCCTTTTGTCTCTGCCCTGGAGCTCTGTACAGATTCTGTATGGACAGTGGCAGCCAGACCTGCGTTTGACCTACGATGATTCAGTATCAACGAATTTTTTCAATTACGCCTGGTGTACTGCTGCTCAGGGAGATACTGTATATGTTGTCTGGGATGATAACCGTGAGGGCTCTTACGAAATTTACTTTAAACGGACGGTAGATAATGGAACTAGTTGGACACCGGATATTCTGCTTTCCTCCACGGGTTTTGACTCGCACTACGGTCATATTGCCGTAGATGGATGCACTGTTCATGTGATATGGCAGGACGAAAAAGACGGGAATTGTGAGATTTATTATAAGTCTTCATCATGTGGTGGGGATAACTGGACCGGTGATGTAAGGCTGACCAACGATGAATCACGATCGAGTGCTCCATCGATCGCAGTTAACGATTCAGTTGTACACATTGTATGGGTCGATGAGAGGGCTAATGGCCCTGAGTTGTTCTATAAGCGATCTATAAATGCGGGTAGTTCCTGGGAACCAGACAGGCAGCTTACCGATGATCCCCTGGCAACATGCTTTCCTTCAATTTCTGTGAGCGACACCATGGTCCATATAACGTTTGCCATTGCCTGGGATATATACTATCTTCGAAGTACAGATGATGGCGTGACATGGGGCGAAATAAAGCGTTTAACGAATGATGGGGATGTGTCATGGTTTCCTTCGATCGCGTCAACGGATACGATGGTGCATATTGTCTGGCATGATCAACGGGATGGGAATACCGACATATTTTACAAACGATCCTGCTCCGGGGGTACGATATGGGAGGATGATACGAATTTAACCGCTAATATATATAATTCAAACATACCATCGCTTGCGGTTTCTGATAGCATGATCCATGTTGTATGGTACGATTACCGTGATGGCAACTATGAGATCTACTATAAAGGTTCATATGATACTGGAATATCCTGGGAACAGGATATTCGTTTGACGGATTGTGGAGGAACGTCAAAATCACCATGCATTTGTGCGTCAACGTCATATATTCACGTTATTTGGGTCGATGACCGTGATGGCAATTATGAGATCTACTATAAGAACGACCCGACAGGCAATTTCAATATCGAACCGAAAAACAAGATCGAAACAAGATGCGCAATTTCAGTAGAAATATTCCCGAACCCATTCCAGGAAAAAACGCGTATTGTGTATAGCGTAGAGCATGATGCGCAGGATTTGCAGATCGGGATTTATGACATCACAGGTAAATGCATTAAGAGTTATTATTGCTTTGCGCAAAATGCATTATGCGGAACGCTCTTCTGGGACGGTACTGATGAAACGGGATTTTCTGTCCCGAATGGAGTATATCTGGTGGTTTTATGTGACCGTGAAAGTACAGAAAAAACAACCGTGATACGTCTGCGTAAACACTAATATAATACACAACATTTAAGAAGTTATATGCAGTTTCTTTACATTGCGATCGGCAAAAATGAATATAATGACACCGATAACCACCATGCATGCAGCAGAAAGAAAGGACATCTGATATGCCAATACCTGTGATGCCCCTGATCTTACCATAAGATCAACGATCGGTCCAGCAATCACAGTACCGGCCACGCCCCAGCTTAAAAAGAATGTCGCATTGAATAAAGCAAATTGCTTGCCGCGTTTTTCTGGAGGAATAAGCCTTGATGCATAAGAGTAGGAAGCGGCAAGGACGATAACATCGGCTACACCTCCAAAGAAATTTGCTATGAATATCGATATAAGATTGTGCATAAAAGTAAATCCGAGAAGATATAATAGTGCGGCGAAAACACCGCCATACAACAATAACGCATCATTGAACCGGCGCGATAGTTTTGTTATAAGTAGACCGAAAACAAGGATCGCAACTGAACGCATGTTCACAATATGGCTGAGAAGACTGCTGGAAACATTGAAACCTTCGTCCAATACAAGATATTGTGTTTTGATGATCGCCATAGAATTCTTACCAAAGTTGATAAAGAGTATGGCCAGAAGAAAAATGAGAAAAGGTTTGGTGAGCGCGAAAAGGCCGCTTTTTTTATCAGTAACTGTGTTTTGCCTGTCACCGATCCCCCCTTCCGGGACAAAAAACATTGGAATGGTAGAAAGTAACATGATACCGGAAGCAATATAAAAAAGTATCCCGGAATGGAAACCCCATCCTTCATAATATTGAGCCAGACCATCATAAGCTAAACCGCCGATCCAGACACCAATGAGCCTTCCGATTGCTCCAATGCTCGCAAGCATTCCCTGAACGCTTGTCCGGGACCGCTCTGGATACAGATCTGATATAATGGTACTCCAGCCGATATTGGACATAGACCAGAAGATCTCAACGAACGAAAGACCCAGTATTATTATATAGCCAGCAGCGTATTTGCTTGATGGAATGGTATGGAGCCACCATACAATTACGGTGCTAATGGCAGCAAATATCTCGCCCAGAATGATATAGGTTCGGCGTTTTTGATACTTGTCTGACAGAACACCCCAGACAAATGTCTGGAAAACAATATTCACGATCATTGGGAAGGTTGCGAAAAAAGTTGTTTCGGTAACACTTAAGCCAAGGAAGAAACGTAGATAGATCGATAAATAGCTGTAAAACAAGCCGCGTCTGAACATAGCCAGAGCTTGAAAGGACGCGATCCCGAAAAAAGTGCGTGTCTTATGTTGAATAACGGTTTTCATTACAGGATGCTATACATCGAATATTACGGTGGTGCAGTATCCGCGGTCGTTTCGGATAATGGACAGATCGTGATAAGTAACGTTCTTGATCTCGGTCTTAATTGAATGACGCGTTCCATCGAAGATATCTCCCTTTACTTCCGCAGAGAGCCGCAGGTTATGTCTGGTGATCGTGTACGTCATCGGGATGAATCCGTGGACCTGGTTAAGATATAGTAATTCACGACACCAGTCGACCAGAAGATCCTCACGTGAATCTCCTCTGCAGTGGATGGTTTTTGATTCTTTTTTTTCCAGCCGTCCCTTTATTTGTGTTTCGAATATCGATCGAGCGATCGTAACCAGGAGATCCTCAAAAGATGTACCGGATACTTCGATCCCGAGATCAGCAGTATGATCGATATAACGATACGACCCCATACATGCGTAGTGTAGCCAGAAACCCATAAGTGTCAATGAACGTTGACATATTTTTACTTCATGGGTATAATGTATCATAATGGACGATCAATACAAAAAAAATAAAGAGCGTGTTGAGAAAATCGCCCGGGGAAAAGGGTATATACTCAATCCAAATGAGCATTGGGTCACAGAAGTACTGACCCTGATGATGAGTAACTTCCGCGAGCACGGGAAATATATTTGTCCGTGCAAACAGAAGTTCACACCAGATCCTGAAAATGATGTGATCTGTCCGTGCCCGACCCTGGATAATGAGGTGGTAGAGGATGGCTTTTGTCACTGCAGGTTGTTCTTCAGACCCGGTTTTAAAAAACAGCAGGTGGATATTCTGGAAACCATCACCTGTCCGGGATGAGCATCTAAACTCTCAGCTGCGCAGTTAGCGCAGGCTCTTGCGATCCTTCCCAAGCCACAGGATAACGATCTTTTAGTTGGCTTGAATACTGCCGATGATGCAGGCGTGTACCGGTTGAATAGTGAGTGCGCTCTTGTTTATACAGTGGATATCCTGACCCCGGCAGTCTCTGATCCTTTTGATTTCGGTCAGATCGTTGCCGCGAACTGCATATCTGATATATATGCAATGGGCGGTGACCCGCGCCTGGCATTGAATATCGTAGGCTTCCCGAACAACGGGGATCCAGAAACGCTCGGAGCAATGTTGCTGGGTGGACAGAAAAAGGCGGAAGAAGCCGGTGTTCTTACGATCGGCGGGCATACGTTCACCACCAAGGAGATAAAATACGGACTTTCTGTGATCGGATTTATCCATCCTGACAGGATCATCACAAATGCTGGTGCGCAGGCAGGTGATATAATTGTGCTCACCAAGCCGATCGGTATTGGCACGATGATCCAGGTAATGTTGTTGGATAAAGATGCCAAGATCGAAATTCAACCGGTGGTCGACAGCATGAAAACATTGAACCAGAATGCGTCCCATGCGATGAGAAAGGTTGTGACCCATGCTGCGACTGATATCACCGGTTTTGGTCTGATGGGTCATCTTGTGGAAATGGCCGAGGGGAGCAGGGTCGGGATCGAAATATATGCATCAAAGATCCCGGTATTCAGTGGTGCTCGAGATCTGGTCAAAGCCGGTATTGCTGAACCTGGCATCGCTATGAATCAGAGTGCATTTACCGATAAAGTTGTCTTTAAAGACGTTGAGAACGATATGACACAGCTTATTTTTGGATCTGAAACTTCCGGCGGTATGGCTATTGTATTCCCGGAAGACCAGCTTGATAATTTCATACATTCCTTTGGTACCTCAGTCCCGGTGATCGGCAGGATTACTGAACACGATCCTGGAAAAGTTATTGTCAAACCGTAATCTCCTTACCGCGTTATTCATTCTTACCATCTTGATCCGCATCCCAGTCGTTTTTTTGAGTGGTGACAAGGTCCTTGAACATGAATTCAACGTGCTCGTGTATAATATGCGCGCGGGCAATGGATATACATTCTTTGTGGTTGATCAAGACAGTATGATCAGCCAGAACATAACATTTGATCCAATCCAGACGATGCCGACTGCAACCATTCCTCCGTTGTATCCTCTTTTTCTGGCGGCTATGTATGAAATCGCAGGGGATACAGTTCGCACAGTTCAATGGATCGAGATCGTACAGGTAATGCTCAGTGGAGTGATTTGTATTCTGCTTTATTCGATCGTGCGGATAAAATTCAATCAGCAGATCGCGCTGATTTCAGGTCTGCTCTTTGCAATCTTTCCTGTCTTAGTCTATTTGCCCGGACAGATCAGCGCAGCGAATATATATATTTTTTTAAATTGTTTATTATTATATTGCTTGTTCCGGGGTGAACAAAAGCACCACACTTTGTCGTTTCTTATTGCTGGCATGGTTTTTGGACTACTCGTGCTATCGCGTGCTCAAACGATCATATACCTGCCCTTTATCCTTTTTTGGATAGGATTTATTGTTAAAAAGCATGTCTGGCAGCGGGTACTTTCGTTCATGATATTGACCATGGTCGTTTTGGCGCCCTGGGTATACCGTAACTACCGGGTATTCAATACATTCGTGCCGCTGACGACTCAGGGCGGGTATAATCTCTGGCAGGGGCAGAATCCTGATGCAAGCGGTACGCGCAGCCAGTATACTGATCCGCCATTCCATATCCGCGCGGAAGTTGAAGAGGAGATCAAGTCTTTGCCTGCAACTTACGCGTATGAACTAGCTTTACAGGATATCTATATGCGTGAGGCCGTTGCGTTCATTAAAAATGATCCTGGCCGCGTGGTGATCCTCGGTCTGAGAAAATGCGTCTTCTACTGGGGGCACTACTGGGGAATAAACTTCACTTACCCGGGTGCTCAGTCTCCCCTGTACTGGCTTCCATGGTTTATAATGCTACCATTTTTTCTTACTGGACTCGTGCAGTCTTTTCGCGCGCGAAAAAAGTATTTCTTATTCTATATATATTTTATTGTTGCGACATTAACAGTAATGACCTTTTTTGTAATACCACGCTACCGGTTATTCATTCTGCCACTGGTGTTCCCTTTTGCATCCAACGGGGTCAGGCCTTCCATTCTATTTATTCTCAGAAAAATGAGAAGAAGGCAGAATGGTATTGTTTAAGCCAATCCTGTGATGTTATTAAGGTCCTAAAATGTATAGAATGGAAGGCCTGACCCCTATTCACTTATTATGTTCTGCGTTGCCACCCCACATATACCAACCGTCGTCGTTCTTGTCGCCGGATTCAATGCCGTAGAGCGTACCATTATCGCAAGACACATAGACCATCCCGTGCGCGATCGCGGGTTGGAAACTGATCGAACCAGGGACTTTTTCTTTCCATAGCACCTTACCGTTTTTTTCATTAAGGCACAATACTTCACCGCTCCCTGATCCCAGGAACAATTTCTTGTTCGCGTACGACGGAGGGGTAAAGAATCTTCCGCCCAGGCCTTCAGTCGCTACATCATCCATGGTATTGGTCCACTTAACCTTACCGTCATGAATATCGACTGCCTGGATCTCATTGCCCATGGCATTGTATGATAGATCTCCGCGAATGACCGGGCGTGAACCCTGATATGCCCAGCACCCGACCACAGATCCCTGTCCGACATTCTCCTGTGCCTGGTGTATCTTTGCCGCGCCTGGTGCACTGCCGAACCCGACACTCGCGTCCAGTTCTGCCTGACGGGATGTATTCGCGGTCGATCTCCCATACACAAGATAGGGCGCCTGGCGTTTTGCCCATAGGTCTTTCTGTTGCTGCATGCCATCCTCATCACTGAGCGTAGCAATGCCTTCATACTGCAGGATTGAATCTTCACTCACTTTGACCTCGTCGCGCAAACTCACAAAGATACGATCGTCGACGATCGTCGGCGCGCATGTTGCGTTCTTTTTCTGTGACCAGACGAGTTTACCGCTGTCCGATCGGTACCGGTACACGGTACCATCAAAACACGTGATATACACTGATTTCTTTTCAATGATCGGCGCCGAGATCAGGTCGCCGGCAATCTGGACGTCCCAAATCTCTTTACCTTCTTTCAGCGTCATGCATGCAAGATGATGGTGCCCGTCACTGCCCGGGTATGCCATGTAGACGTACTCATCATCGATCGCGGGTTGGCTCATGAGCGGATCGCCGAGCCACTTTTCCCAGACCTTTTCACCGGTCTTTGCCTTAAGCACGTAGATGATGCAGGATTCAGTATTGAATACCACATACCCTTTTTTGACGACCGCAGCAGTTGGCCCGTCATCGCCGGTTTTAAACATCCAGGCGAGTTTACCGGTTTTTGCATCGAACGCATAGAATTCATAACTGCCATATCCACCACCGACAAATACCATGCCATCATCATACGCGACCGTGGCTAGGGGTCGGTTCCCTGGTATCGTGACCTTCCATGCTTTGCGACCGGAAGGAAATGTAACGATTTCCGGTCCTAAACCTTCAGTCCCCGGATCGCCCCGGAGCGAGATGTCTTCATAAGGCATATCATCTGCAGGGGCTGCCTGTTTTGCTTTTGGCATATCCTCGATCTGGGATAATCCGATACAGCACAGTGCGGTAAAAAAAGCGATAATGCGTAATTTCATTATTTCCTCCTTTATATATAGTAGTACTCGTATTATAGAATAATATTCCCTGAGGTCAAGCAACAGCATGATAAGAATACTGCATTGACAGGATCCTGGGCATTCGCTATAATGCTCAAGGAGGTGCTGTGAGCATTGTTCTTTTTGTCTTTTTAGTCTATTTGGTCGGCATGGTTATAGTCGGCATCATCACCGCGCGCTTAGCGTCAAAATCCCTTGATGATTTCATTCTCGGGGGCAGGAAAATGTGGACCCCGGTCATTGCTCTGTCGGAAAAGGGAACGGATATGTCTGCTTGGCTGTTGATCGGGCTTCCTGGACAGGCGTTCAAGATGGGTCTGGGTGCGATCTGGGCAGGGATTGGCGTATGGGTTGGCAGTTTGTTTAACTGGCTGGTGATCGCCACGCCGTTACGAAAACTTGCCGGTAAATACAATGCATTAACCTTGCCGGACTATTTTGAATCGCGCTTCAATGATACATCGCATCTATTGAGAATAACTTCATCATTTTTAATCGTTTTCTTTTTCACTCTCTATGTTTCTGCACAGGTTGTTGGTGCCGGCAAGATCTTATCGTCCACATTCGGGATCCACCAGGTGTACGGAATGGTGATCGGTCTGTCGATAATCCTGTTCTATACCATGATGGGCGGATTCATCGCCGAATCCTGGACCGATTTTGTCCAGGGGATCATCATGGTCATTGCCCTTGTACTCATGTGTATCGTTGGTCTGGTTGTTACTGGTGGTTTTGGTAACCTTATGACTCACGTACGCGGGATCGATCCTTCGGCTGCTCTACTATCCGCCGGGAATACTGGTATGGCTTTGTACCTGGGACTTATCCTGGGCGGTTTAGCGATCGGGTTCGGGTATGCAGGACAGCCACATATCGTTATGCGTTACATGGCCCTAAGAGACCCGAAAGAAGTAAAAAAAGCCGCGATTATTGCCATGACCTGGACGACCTTTGCGGTTGCTGGAGCAATACTGGTAGGTTTTCTTGCGATCCCTTTTTTACGTGGCGAGATCACTGATCCGGAACACGTAACACTGGCCTTTGCTGCAAAGATACTGCCTGGATGGCTGGTCGGATTTATTCTTGCGGCGGCAACTGCCGCGATGATGTCGACTGTCGATTCTCAGTTACTGGTCGCTACCTCGGCGATCACCGAGGATCTTTACCGTAAGATCCTTAACCCGAACGCCTCTCAGAAATACCTGGTGCGGCAAGCCCGGATTTTCACAGTTGTGATCGCCGCGATCGCATTTGTCCTTGGACTATTCGCCAAGAACCTGGTATACTGGCTTGTGCTCTATGCCTGGGGTGGACTGGCCGCGACCTTTGGACCGCCGCTTATTTTGTCATTGCTCTGGAAGAACGCAACGAAGATCGGTACATTCGCAGGCATGATCACCGGTGCAGTTACCATCGTCGTATGGTATAATGTACCGGCATTAAAGAGTTTCATGTATGAACTGATCCCGGGATTCCTCTTGTCGTTCCTCGCAACGTGGTTGGTGAGCCTTTTTACAGCATCGAAGAGCGTACTGCGTCCCGATGAATTTCATTCTACGGGATAAATAGGGCGTAAGGCGAAAGATACAGGGGTAGATCAGCGAATCAGGACATCAGCAGGAAGCGTATCAACAACCCAGAATATTAGATCTTATCCTCTGCTTACTGATGCCCTGGTATCCTGAGAGGCTATGCTTTGAATTGTTTGGAAATTTGGGATTAAATATTGTTTAGAATTTAGTTGATAAATAGCAGCGCATATCTGACACTTTCTAAGTGGCAGTAAAGTAGCAGCGCATGTCTGACACTACTTTTAATTAATAGAGATTTACTTTATACCGATACGTTTTAATAGTTTT
>Ga0180437_10002094_pt1 | contig 32667 bp, 29 predicted proteins | sample SS_ome_4_FD_132410 | JGI IMG/M metagenome (GOLD analysis project Ga0180437, IMG submission 132410) | Hypersaline lake sediment archaeal communities from the Salton Sea, California, USA - SS_3_D_1 metaG | ecosystem: Environmental > Aquatic > Non-marine Saline and Alkaline > Hypersaline >... | reverse complement strand
CTGGTTGCAGTTGAGACCCTTGGCTCTGCCACGGTAATTTGCTCCGATAAAACAGGGACGCTGACTCTGAACCAGATGACCGTGAGGAAGATATTCGTGGATTGGGAGTGGTTTGAGGTGACCGGAGAGGGATACCGGCCGGAAGGAGAATTCATGAAAAATGGTAAAATGATTGATCCGGCAGAGAAAAATCTTTTACGTCTTCACCTTACCGCCGGGGCCCTGTGTAATGATGCCCTTCTTTCCGGCGATGAGAAGGGGGATTCCTGGAGTATAATGGGTGATCCAACCGAGGGTGCTCTTGTGGTGGCAGCCGCCAAAGCGGGGATGGTCAGGGAGAAGATGGAGCACAGATTCCCCCGCCTGGATGAGATACCTTTCCAGAGTGAAAAGCAATACATGGCAACCCTTCACCACAGAGAAGAGGGGAAAAGGGTGTTATACCTGAAAGGATCGCCGGAGAGGCTCCTCTCAATGTGCGGTTTCATTATAAAAGGAGAAAAAGTGCATCCCCTGGATGAACAAGCAGCCGAGATGTTGATAAAGGCGAATGAAGACATGGCAGTCGAAGCCATGAGGGTGATCGCTACCGCTTTTTATGAAGTCCCTGATGAAATGGACGATCTTGAGGAGGAGCACATAAAGGGGAAACTGGTATTTTTGGGCCTTTTTGGCATGGCTGACCCACCCCGCGAGGAAGCCAGGGAGGCGGTTAGACTTTGCAGGAAGGCAGGAATAAAAGTGGTGATGATCACAGGCGACAACCGGCTTACCGCTGAGTCCATTGCGCGTCAGCTGGGAATGCCGGAAGGGAACGCTATCACCGGGGCGGAGCTCGAGGAGATGGACGATGAGGAGTTAGCCGGGCAGGTGGAAGAAATCTCTGTGTTTGCACGAATTGAGCCCCTTCATAAGTTGAAGATAGTGAATGCCTTGAAAAGCCAGGGGCACGTGGTAGCCATGACCGGGGACGGGGTAAATGACGCTCCTGCGCTCAAGGCTGCACACATAGGAATCGCCATGGGAATCACGGGCACTGATGTGGCCAAGGAGGCCAGTGACATGGTGCTTGCAGACGACAACTTCGCCTCTGTGGTGGCTGCGATTGAGGAGGGACGGGCTATTTTCACCCGGTTGAGGAATGTTATTTTCTTCCTCCTCAGCACCAATATTGGCGAGCTTTTAGCCCTCATCGCAAGTGTAGGCCTTGTGGGCAAGGCTCCCCTGCTCGCTGTACAAATACTGTGGGTAAACCTGGTGACCGACTCTTCCTCATCAATTCCACTGGCCCTTGAGCCCAGGCTCGGCGATGAGCTGAGCCACCCCCCTCGTCACCCCAGGGTGGGGCTCCTGTTTCCAGGTCTGCTTCTTCGGGTGGGATTTTTTGCCCTTTTGATGGGCGGAGGGCTCTACCTCATTTTTAGCTGGGCCATAGCACGGATGGGAACAGCGGAGGCCAGGACCCTTACCTTCACCTCCATGGTGGCTTTTGAGTGGTTCAGGGCATTCAATGCCCGCTCGGACGAGCACTCGGTGTTTTCTCTGGGTATTCATAAAAACCCCTGGCTCATGGCAGGGGTGGGAATGGCTGTAGTGCTCCAATTAGCAGTGCTATACCTCCCTTTCCTCCAGATTGCTTTTCACACTCTCCCTCTCGATTTTGGTGAATGGGGTATCGCCCTTGCCGCAGGTGGGAGCCTTTTCATAATCGAGGAGTTGAGGAAGCTGCTATTCCCACGCCTCTTTTCCCTGGGCAAATGGAAACCCCTAAAATTTCGATCAAGAAGATGAGAGCTATTGTATCATCTCGCATGCGAATGTAAAAAACCCGGTGGATTCAGAGAATCCGAAGATGGCCGTTTCCCCGCACAACCCATTTGACGCACGTCAGGTCCTTGACACCCATGGGTCCCCGCGCATGGAGCTTATCGGTGCTTATACCGATTTCTGCACCCAGACCAAACACTCCTCCATCGCTGAGTCTCGTGGAAGCGTTTATGGTGACAACAGCTGAGTCGACCAATTCTGAGAATTTCTGAGCCTTTTTGACATCACGGGTGATTATCCCGTCGGTATGTTTGCTGCCATAGGTTTCTATGTGCGCGATCGCCTCATCCATGGAATCCACCACCCTTACTGCAAGGATGAGATCAAGGAATTCAGCGTAATAATCCTCTTCGGTTGCGGCCTTCACTCCTGTAAAGATTTTTCTCGTCCGTTCACACCCGCGAAGCTCTACGTCTTTCAGCTTTTCTCCCATCATCGGCAGAAATCGCTCACTCACGTTCACATGCACAAGGAGAGTTTCCAGCGCATTGCATGTTCCCGGTCTCTGCACCTTCGCATTGTGCACCACATTCACTGCCATATCGAGATCTGCATCCTCATCGATGTAGAGATGGCAGACACCCTTGTAGTGTTTTATCACCGGAATCGTCGCCTCTCTCACCACCGCTCGTATGAGTGATTCACCGCCTCTGGGGATCACCAGATCCACACTATTTTCCTGCTTCACAAGCCAGTTCACGGACTCGTGCGCTTTTGACTCCACAAAACAGACCGAATCCTGCGGGAGGTCTGCTGATTCTAACCCTTCCCTGACGATTTCGGTAAGAACCCGATTGCTTTCATATGCTTCGCTCCCTCCTCGCAGAATCACCCCATTCCCGGACTTGAGACACAGGGCTGCGGCATCGATTGTCACATTCGGCCTGGACTCGTAAATTACCGCAATTACGCCGATCGGAACCCTCACCTTCTCGAGTATGAATCCCTGTGGCCGTTTTACCCCGATGACTTCTCCCACAGGGTCCTCGAAGGCCGCGATCTCACGAACAGACTGAATCATTGCGTCTATCCGCTTTGTGTCAAGCGCAAGTCTGTCCAGCATGGCGGCGGAAAGCCCGGAAGACTTCCCTCGCCTGAGGTCCTCTGCGTTTGCCTCCTGAATGCGGTTCCTGCTCCCATCGAGGAAACCCGCAATGGCAGAAAGAGCCCTGTTCTTGTGTATCGCCGGGACGCTTCTGAGTGCAAACGAGGCCTTCTTTGACCTCTGTGCGAGTTGCTCGATATATGTTCTTATTTCCATGACACGTCCTCAGGAGATTATTTTACACAACGATCACCAGGTTGTCCCTGTGGACCACCTCTTCGAAATAGGTATCGGATCCAAGGGTTTTTCCTATATCTTTGGTGTTCATTCCTTTAATAAGCTTGAGTTCGCCACTCGAAAAATTCGAAAGCCCGCGTGCGATCTCCACATCGTCCAGATTCCTCACAGACACGTTGCCTCCAACCTGGAAGCTCCCGACCACCTTGGTAACTCCGACCGGGAGAAGAGACTTTTTTTCCTCCACAATGGCACGCTCTCCCCCCCTGTCTATGTATATTTTCCCTTCCACCCTGGAGCCAAAGGCGATCCACTTTTTCTTTCCGCGTACCCTTCTCTTTGAAGGAATGCAGTATGTTCCGACTTCTTTCCCTTCAAGCACATCTCTGAGGTTTATGTTTCTCCCATTGGTAATTAAAACACCCACTCCCCCCATGGTTGCGATCTCAGCAGCTCTGAGCTTGGATTCCATGCCTCCTGAGGAAAAAGGTGATCCCTTCCCCTGTGCAGCCTTTTTTATTTCTTCACTAATGAAAGGGATCTCTCTCAATACCTTCGCATCCCCGAATTTCGGATTTCTGTCATACACACCGTCGGTATCGGTAAGTATGACAAGCATATCCGCATCTATCATGACGGAAAGGTGCGCCGCAAGAAGATCATTGTCTCCGAAGCGTATCTCTGCATAGGACACCGCATCGTTTTCATTCACCACGGGGACCGTTCTGCAGGACCAGAGTGTAAAGATCGTGTTCCGTATGTTCAGATATCTTTCTCTGTTGTGTATATCCTCATACGTGAGCAGGATCTGCGCGGTTTCATATCTGCTCTTTCTGAACTCCAGTTCATACGCATGCATCAATCTGCTCTGTCCCAGTGAAGCAGCAGCTTGTAGCAGATTGATCTCTCGTGGTCTCTGCTTCAATCCCATCCTGCTCAATCCCAGTGCTATCGCACCGGAGCTCACGATGATAAACTTTCTCCTTTCGCTGGGTTCCGTAACCTGGCGAACCAGAGATTCGATGACCGATTGGGAGAGCCTGTTGTCAACCTCTGTAAGGACTTTTGTTCCCACTTTGATAACGATTCGTTCAGCACTCCGTACGGATTCCCTTCTCAAAGATTCCTCTCCAAGATCACTTCTCAAAGCTCCCTTCCCAACGATCCCCCCAAAAAACCCTCACCTTGAAATTGGCCCTTCAATATGCGATTTTCATCAATATAAAGGTGATGTCATCGCAGGCTTTTTTATTCTCCTTCGAGTATCGGTTACGGCTTTTGTTCACCCACTCCTGAAAGGTTCCCTTCTTCAGGAGTGAAGCCACAGATGCAATCATCTGATCAAAGCTTGAAAAATCCAGCCCATCCTGGAAAAGCTCAAAGATACCGTCCGTATATAGCAGAACCGAATCATCCGGCGAAAGAATGAGTTGTGTCTCCGGATACTCGCCCACATTGTCAAACCAGCCAATAGGGAATCCGCACATCCGAACCTCTTCAACTTCACCGTTCTTCTTCCTCAAGAGAGGCAATGCATGGTGTCCCGCTACGGACAGAGTAACCGTGCGGCGTTGGAGGGAATAGGTTGCATAGATCATGGTGACGAAATACTTCCCTTCACCGATATTGTTTTCGATGAAGCTCTGATTCAGCCGGCTCAGCACCTCTTTCGGTTTACTCACACGGTATTTTCCCTTCCCGAACACCTGTTTCGCATGGTAGAAAACCTCTCTCTTGAGGAATATCGTGATCATAGCCGATGGCAGTCCGTGTCCTGAAACATCGGCGATGAAAAAGCCGATGTGATCTTCATCGATACGGAATATGTCGAAGAAATCTCCTCCGACTGCTTCACAGGGAAAATAGAAAGATTCGAAGCTGACTCCTTCGACGCGAAATGTCTCAGCAGGAAGGAGGCTGTTCTGCACCTTTCTCGCCGCATTGAGACTGACGAGCAACTCCTGATTCTGTCGTTTTATTAAACCTACCTTTTCATCAACCATCTCCTCGAGTCTGCTCGAATATGCCTTGAGCTCCCGCAATTTTTTACTGACCAGATTTTCAAGATGCTCTGAATAACGTTTAAATAAATTTGATGCCTTGAGGAGCCTAAGCTGTGTATTGACCCTCGCGCGGAGCTCGGTCGGCTCCGGCGGCTTCACGAGAAAATCACTTGCGCCTTTTTCTAAAGCCCGTATTTTTTCCTGAGTGTCATCCACCACTGTGAGAACAATTACCGGGATGTCTTTGAGCTCGAAATCCCCTTTCAGCTCTTCAAGAACCTCCATACCGGTTTTTCCCGGCATTTTCAGGTCCAAGAGAACAAGATCAGGTCGTACATCCCGGACCTTCTGAAGCGCTGCATCGCCATCCCGGGCTTCGATGAAATTGTAGCTGCCCTTTTCGAATCTCTTCTTGATGAGATAGATCATATCTGGATTGTCGTCAGCAATGAGAATGGTATGTACCCTGTCTTCTGTGTCCATTCGAACACGATACTCCTTCAACCAGTAGGATTTTTATCGTCGCCTTGTCAGCTGCACAACTGGACGCAAGGTACTCCCCCTCACTGTGAGGGTGAGCACTCCGTTATCCGCGACGGAGTCAACAAATGCTTTCAGGTTGGAGTAGGTTCTGAAAAACTCCGCTGTCAGCGAGAGAGTGACCTGCCCGTCAATCTGTTGGAAATCAAAGCGACCTGAAATTTCCGATTGAAAAAAATTACTCCTTATCAAGCCTCTCTCTACGACAAACCCGTTCTCTTCTTCATGTATCAGGGAAATGTCCACCAGCGGCACCTTCAAGGAGGTGAACTCGAACCCTGAGATGAACACCCTGTCGATATTCAACCCTTCGCTCTTGAGGCTCAGCGCCCGGAGCATCTCGGGGCGAAATTCCGTTTCTCTGAGGGGGAGCAACAGACGCGATACGAGCATGAACCTTCCCTTTGACAGCTCCACAATATCACTCTTTACTTCGAGGCCGAAGCCTTCGATCTGAATGGTTTTCCACCGAGAAAAAGCAAGTAGACGAAGCCGCATGATCATTCGATCGATCTGTATATCAAAAGACCCATCGTCTCTACTGATTCGTATCTCATCCAGAAAAAACCGCAATGGAAATCGATACCGGACTTCGTGCACCGTGAGGTGGGCACCCTGTTTCCTGGCGATGTTATGATCGATTCTCTCGATAATGGAATCATAAGGAAAGTTGATAAGCACGAATACCGTCAGGAAGAAAAGAGACATCAGTGAGATCAACGCGATGAGACCGATTTTCTTCAATTTTCCCATTTCCCGTCATCTCCCTCCGTAGATACCAATCGCACGGTATTCCTCCTGCATAAAGTAACATCACTGGTACGGTTTATCCACATTTATCCAATTGTCTGGTTTTACGTGAAGATTCACGCAGGCGTCCGATCTGTGATGTACACCCGAAACCGGCGGTCAGTCCGTTTTTTCCTGTCATATATACGTATCGGGACAAAAGAGAGGAACAGAAAGAGGAAAGAAAACAACGCAGGAAACAACTCACCCTTCACACTGATATGAAACAAATGCAAAATCGCTTTTCCAACGTAATACCCGCAAACCATGCCAATCAGAGGAAAAACATAAAGAATCAGGGCTGACTTGAATACGATTCCGGGCCGCATAGCAATAGTGACCCTCTCACCCTTCTGAACGGGTTTTTCTACCAGCGCTTCAACCACCATCTCCGTGGACGAAACACGTTTACACAGCCTGCACTTTTCACAGGAGTCATTGGCTTTGATCTTCACGGTCGCACTGTCGCCGTGGACCGCAACGACTTCACCTTCTTCTCCGTTTATCCCCTTAACAAACATTCTACCCCTTTTTTTCGGCCCCGACCGTTTGGATCTCCTTCTGTTTCTCCTTGTAGAGCTTCTCATACCCTGGAACAGGCTCTGATACCCGTATCACCTTCGTAGGGCATCTCACCGTTGCAGCAACCGGGGCTTTGTTTACACTGTAATCGATGACGGAGAGATTATCGATTACCTTCACCGCCCCAGTTTCATCGTCTTTTTCACACAGCTTGCAGGCGATACATCCGGCACTGCAGCTCTTCTTTGTCACCGGTCCCCTGTCACGAGACCTGCAGTACACGTGCACGATCTCATCGAAATCGCAGAGTCCGATTATGTCTCTGGGACATGCCCTTACACATTCACCGCATGCGGTACATTTGCCCAGGTCCACGATGGGCAGGCCTTCCGGCCCCATATGTATGGCATCGAAAGGGCAGACCTCGCAACAATCACCGAAACCGATGCATGAATACAGGCACGCCTTCTCTCCTCCCACGAGGTGTGCCGATGTGCAGGTTTTCACTCCAGTGTAGATTTTATCCTTCACAGCCTGGGTATTCCCACCGCTGCAAAAGACCCGGGCAACTTTTTTCACCATCGTTTGGGTTTCATCGAGGCCGAGAAGCTCCGAAAGTTTCTTCGAAACCTCCGCACCACCTGGTTTGCAGCCATCTACAGATACCTTTCCCTCCACGAGTGCATTCGCGTAGCCCGCACAGCCTGCAAAGCCACAGGCCCCGCAGTTCACACCTGGAAGTAACGCGAGGGCTTTCTCAACCCTCGGGTCTTCCTTCACGGCGAGCTTCTTGTCTGCAAGCACGAGCACCATTGAGAGCGCAAGTCCTATTCCACCCATGCTCCCAAGCGATATGAACAGTATCCCGATTCCCATGTGAACTCCTTTCCTCTAAATTACCCCAAATCCCACTAAGCTGAAATCAACCCTGCGAACCCCATGAATGCGAGAGCCAGAAGACCTGCAATGATCAGGGTGATCGCCGCCCCCTTCAACGGCTGCGGTACGTCTGCGAGGTCCAAATCCTCTCGAATACCGGCCATTATCACAAGGGCAACGGTGAATCCCAAACCCGCACCAATTCCGAATACGATGTTTTCTATGAATGAGTATTCACGGAGCGCGCCGAAAAGTGCAAGACCGAGTATCGCACAGTTCGTGGTAATGAGAGGAAGATAAATCCCCAGCGCATCGTAAAGGGTCTTGCTGGTTTTCCTGATGAACATCTCGACAAACTGCACAAGAGAAGCGATTACAATGATGAACGCAACGTACTCAAGGAACGGAACATTGAAGGCAATGAGAATGTAATGATTGATGAGCCAGGTAATCGCTGCAGTAAGAGTGAGTACGAATGTGACTGCAAATCCCATGCTCGAGGCCGATTCAATCTTGTCTGACACACCAATGAAGGGACAGATTCCGAGAAAATAGGAGAGCACAAAATTGTTCACCAGAACCGCGGAAATGAAAATCAATATGACTTCCACAGATGACCTCCGATGCAAATGAGTAATAAAACCCGCACAGCAAAGCGAAAAAACAGTGATGCATCATCCCTGACACACATCAACGTCTGGACTTCCAGCGGCCTGCAGCAGTACACTGTAAAACGAAGCGTGTGTCGAACGCTTACTTCCTCTCCCTCATCTTTTTGTCGATGAGGTTTTTCGCTCCCAGCATGAAACCGAGTGTGATAAACGCCCCGGGAGGAAGCAGCATAATGACCCATGGTTCAAACCCTGCACCCAGAACATTTCTTCCAAAAAACGTCCTCATTCCGAGTATTTCTCGTATGCCGCCGAGAAAGATAAGAGTCACGGTGAATCCAAGACTCACTCCCAGCGCATCAAGCAGGGATCGCCATACCGTGTTCTTTGAGGCAAACGCCTCTGCCCTCCCGAGAATTATACAGTTCACCACGATAAGCGGTATAAAGGGACCCAGCGCCTTGCTCAGATCGAGCAGAAAAGCCTTCAGAAAAAGGTCCACCATGGTGACAAAGGTCGCTATCACGACAATAAAGGTGGCTATTCGTACCTGTTTGGGAACAATATTCCTGATGATCGAAACAATGAGGCTCGAGCCCGTGAGAACGAACACCACCGCAAGGCCCATGGTGAGGCCGTTGATCGCGGAGGTGGTCACGGCAAGTGTCGGGCACATCCCCAGGATCATCACCAGAATCGGGTTCTCCTTCCAAAAACCTTTCGTGAACTCAGCGATTACGTTCCTTTGACCTTTCTCAGCCATAGGGTACTCCTCCCTCTCTCTTGTCGCCTAGTCGATTACCGCCTGCAGCTTTTCGATGTTCTTGTTGATGATCGCCACCACAGAGCGTGAAGATATGGTCGCTCCGGTTACGGCTTTGATCTGATTGTCTTTCTCCGGCTGTTGATTCTTCACGTACTCCACTTCGGGTTTTGTGGAGATGTTCTCGAACTGCGTCTCAAAGCTATCCTCCCCGATACGCCCGCCCAGACCAGGAGTCTCGACCTGTTCGAGCACCGCTATACCGGTAATGTGGTTGAGGTCTGGAGTCAACCCCACCATGAGCTTTATCACCCCCTGGTACCCGTTCCCCTGTGCGGGAAGGGCGATTCCCACAACACTATCCGACTGGTCCTTGCACAGAAAATAGGTCACGTCGTCCTTTACCTTCTCTTCATAATTCTCGGCACCGGGCACCACCTCAAATATCGACCTGTTGCGCTCTTCGAGCATGTTTGCTTCTATGAGAGGACTGCTGAAAAGATACACCAGAGAGAGCACTCCTCCAGATATGGATGCAAACAAGGTTAGAATGAGAATCATCTTTACTCTATTGCTCATTTTTCGACCCCGTTCCAAATATTCTGGGTTTTGTCGCCCTGTTGATCAGAGGGACAAGGGCATTCATGAAGAGAATTGCATACATCACGCCCTCCGGCAGCCCGCCGAAGATCCGTATTATGATCACCAAAACGCCTATCCCCGCACCAAATATCACACATCCCCTCTTTGTCAGAGGTGAGGTAACCATATCTGTGGCCATATACAGACCGCCGATCATGAGCCCACCGGCACACAGATGAAAGAAACCGCTGGGATACTGGTCGGGATTGATGAGGTGAAATATTTCCCCCAGGACGAACACGGTGAGAAAAATGGATGCCGGGATTCTCCATTTGACGTATTTCTTTGCAATGAGGTAGAGCGATCCGACAATGAGGAGAAAGGCACTCGTTTCTCCAATAGAGCCACCTGTCATCCCGAAGAAGAGCGGTTTGAGTGGAGTGACGACCCCATCGAATTTCATGCTCGCAAGTGGTGTTGCGGCAGAGACCGCATTTGCCCCGAGTTTCGGAGCGATATAACTGGATATGTACACTGGATAGGTTGCAGCAAGAAAGGCCCTTCCAATGAGAGCCGGATTGAAGATGTTGTAGCCAAGTCCTCCGAATATCTGCTTTCCAATGACGATGGCAACCACAGCCCCAAGAATGACACCGTAAATAGGAAAACGCGGGGGAAGAACCATCACGAGCAGGATTCCTGTCAGAAGAGCGCTGTAATCTGTGAGAGTGAAAGGCCGCTTTCTGAGACGAACCACCAGATACTCTGCAGCCAAACAGGTGGCAACCGAAACCACATAGAGCGCGAGCGTGTACAGTCCGAACTGATAGATACTGTATGCAATCGCGGGGACAAGCGTAATGACAACGCTGAGCATGATTTTCGGAACCGTCTCTCTGCCTTTTATGTGCGGTGACGTGGAAAGGATCAATGTGGTGGTTTCCATGACTATTTCTTCTCCCTCGCCTTGATCTCGCGTAATTTCAACTTCGCAGTCTTTATGAATTGGACGATAGGCCGCTTGCTTGGGCACACATAGGCACAGCATCCGCACTCGATGCAGTCATTCGCTCCGTAGGCCTCGGCCAGCTTCCAGTTTTTTGCCTCGGCGATCACCGAAAGCTTTGAAGGGAGCAGTGAAACGGGGCACGACTGAACGCAGAAGGAGCATTTGATACAGGGAAGATATCCCTCGTGCATGGACGGCTCCTCCTGCAGAATGAGCACTCCGGATGTTCCCTTGATCACTGGAACATCAAGCGTTGCCTGTGCGAGTCCCATCATTGGCCCGCCCATGATAATCTTCCCGGTCGTACCCGTGAGACCTCCCGCTTTCTCAACCAGGAAGCTCAGGGGAGTTCCGATCTTTACCAGAAAGTTGCCCGGAGTGCTCACCCCATTTCCGGTGAGAGTGACAATCCTGTCGATGAGAGGCTTCCCCTCGCGAACTGCCTCGCACACCGCCAGAGCCGTTCCCACATTCGACACAACTACTCCCACATCCATCGGAAGACCACCACTCGGCACCTCGCGTCCGAGAAGCGCTTTTATGAGCACCTTTTCCGCTCCCTGGGGATACTTTGTTTCCGTCACCATGCACACAATGTTTTCAGAGCCCGCTGCCCTTTTCATCGCCTCGAGGGCATCTGGTTTGTTTTCCTCTACCGCAACGATGATCCGTGACACTCTCAGCACCTTCCCGATCATCTTCGCACCGGTGATGATATCTCGGGAACGCTCGAGCATGAGCCTGTGATCTGCGGAAAGATAGGGTTCACACTCACATCCATTTATAATGAAGGTGTCGATGGGCTTTTCCTTGGGAGGAGAAAACTTCACATGGGCGGGAAATGTTGCGCCTCCGAGACCCACAATACCCGCTTCCATCACGCGGTCCACGATCTGCTTTTCGTCAAGCTGCTCGATCTTGTCTCCAAGCGGCGCAAGGTATCCCTTTTCTTCTTTGCCGTCTGGTTGCACGCTCACCGCGGGCACGAGTTGCCCAAGCGGGTGGAGGACTTTTTCGATTTTTTTCACCGTCCCGGACACCGGAGAGTGCACAGGCGCAGACACAAATCCCCGGGGCTTCCCCAGGAGCTGGCCTTCCTTTACAGAATCACCACTCGACACCACAGCCTCACAAGGGGCTCCGATGTGCTGCACCAGAGGAACAACCAGGAGGTCCGGAATCCCTGCTCCCTGTACCGGTCTGTCTTTTGAAAGCTCCTTGCTGTACGGCGGATGCACTCCCCCTCGAAATGAAAAAAGTTTCATGCTTCACTCCTGCTGATTTTCAGTCCTGTCAGTCTTACCATATTAGTTTTTCTCTAAGAAATTTTCAATAAATTCTTTTCTTTTCTGACTTCAACCCTGCCCTCACCGCCAGGTAAACCACACAAACAGGGATGAGACAATTACCGCGCTCACGGTGAAGGGTATTCCGATTCGTGCGAACTCTTTCATACCCACATGGTACCCGCTTTTTCGCAGGATGGACACAGAGACCACATTTGCGGAAGCGCCGATTGGAGTGATGTTTCCGCCAAGGCACGCCCCGATGAGCAGCCCGAAGACAAACAGGTAGGGCGAGACATGCATGCGCTCTCCGATGATTCTGGTCACAGGTATCATGGCGGTAATATAAGGGACATTGTCGACGAACGCTGACACGAGAACAGAAAACCAGACGATGAAATTGTAGATGATGAAACTGTTCTTCCCCATATAGGTCAGAACAAGCTCTGCAATACCCTCCATGATCCCCGCACGAATCAAGCTCCCCACGAGGAGAAAGATGGCTGAAAGAAATATGAGCGTATCGAAATCGACCATTCTCAGAATGTCCCTTTTCCGGAACTCTTTCCGTGATAGGAACCACAGGATGGCAATAACCCCCAGAACCATGCAGATGATGCCGCCCATGTAGGAGAAGTTCGGGTCAAAAAAAGACGAGATCGCCAGAAGAAAAATCATCAGAATGATCAGTGAGGTGGGAAACCAGCTTTTCACCTCTTCCTGCTCGTGTTCGTGAATGGGATCTTTGAAACCTCTGAAGAATGCATTGAGAACGAAAAATGATGCCACAGCGCCTACCTGCACCGCAAAAAAAATGCCCGGCTTTCCTCTCAATACAAAGAACTGATTGAAGTTGAGCCCCATGTACCCTGCGAGAATCATGCTCGGGGGATCTCCGATCAGAGTCGCAGTACCCTGGAGGTTAGAAGAGATGGCGATGCCGATGAGAAAGGGTACCGGTGATATGCGCTGCTTCTCTGCAATTGCGAGTGCAATGGGTGCCACGATCAGCACTGTCGCGACATTCTCGACAAATGCCGAAAGAAGGCTCGCCATGAGACAGATGAGAAGGATTGCAGTACCGATGTTCTTCGACCGCGCAACCAGGTGATGGGCAATCAACGCAGGAACCCTGGATGCGATGAATGCCTCGGCTATCAGCAGAGTCCCAAGGAAAATTCCGAGCACGTTCCAGTTGATCGAGCGGATGATGAACTGAAGGAGATCGCCTGCGGAGCTGGCGTTGAAGAGTCCGGTGAGAATTATGACACAAAACGCGCCCGCTCCTGCGAAGAAGGTTTTCTTTTTCGCAAAGATCATGATCCCGAGGTAAGAAAAGGCAAATACGAGCAGAACCGAAAGTGAATAGATCATGTTTTCAAGATATTCTATTTATCATATGGAGAATCACATTTTCGTATTACATTATAAAAAAAATCTACACAGACGGAAACTGTTTTGATACGTATCGACGTCAGGAAACAGGGATCCCTCATAGAGGAGGTGCGGGTCAACGGGCATGCAGGAGGAAAAGAGGGTACGGACATCGTGTGCGCTGCAGTGTCTGCCGTCACCCAGACTACCCTCGCAGGGCTGCTTCACCACAGTGAGGAACAAGTCAACTGGAGCACACACAAGGGGCAGCTCACCATCCAGATACCCTCCCACATCGAAGCGCGTATGCAGGAGGTCGCGCAGATACTCCTTTCAACAATGCTGATAGGCCTGGAACAGATTTCACGCTCGTATCCACAGAGGGTTGCGATTTACATCAACGCGATCAGAGTAAAACCTACCAGTCACACCAGCAGTTCTTCCAGAAAGCGGCGCACTCCATGAATCGTTTCGGTATGTTTTAATATACCACCCCTGCATACCCCACAAAGCTATAGTCAGGCTGTACATCATAGCTCGTCGTATATTGAAGGAGTGCTCCTCGCTCAACTCCCATGTCCCGCACCGCAGCGATCGCTGCTGCAGCACCTCCCGGGCAGCAGGCATTGTGATAGGACTCTGCCTGTCTCAACACCTCGAACGGGTCTGCGTTGAGAAACGCATCGATCACCTGCCTGTCGTTTTTGTTTTTCACCCATTCGACGCTTTCTGGTCCCACTCCCTGGGGTGTAAAACCGTAATTCGGGCCGTAATGGGTAAGATCCGTGCTTCCAATAAAGCACGCCTGAAGACCGAGGGTGCGGGAAACAGTTGCCGCACATTCACCGATCTTCACGGCACCGCTCCCGGGAGATACCCCTATACTCACCACTTTCGCATCCGGAAAAAAATATTTCAGCATTGGAAGCTGCATTTCTCTTGTGTTGTCCCGAATGTAGGATGCGGAATCTTCATAGACGAAGTCGAACAGTTCCTTCATCATCTTCACCGCTTCAGCGCTCACCATGAGATTACCGAGGGGTGTCTCGATTCCATCGTCAACAAAGAGGTAGTTCGAACCGCCAGGAGGAAGGTGCATTCCAAAAACAAACAGGAGCTCCGGGTTTTTTTTCTTCTTTATCCCGTGGTATACGGTGACCGCGGTAGGACCGGAAAAAAACCATCCTGCGTGTGGTACGATCCCGCCCAGGCCATCGTACCGCACCGACGGCTCAGGGATGGTTTTCAGGTATTTCTCAATGGTCCTCACGCACTCCTTCTTCGTTCCAGGGTACCATGACCCGATAAAATCAGCCCTCTTTATTCCCATTTCCTTTCTCCTGTTTACATGTTACGAAGCAGTTCCACTGGCAATGCGCTGATTATACCATTGTTTCCGGTGAAACACCACACAAATACCCCGCAGTGCTGCGGAGCTGAATAGATCGTACAAAAGAGTTTAAAAGACAATCTCTACTCTGTGACACTATAAGGGAGCTACGTGAGCGGCCTGAATTGTATTAAATTCTGATCTGCTATATCCCATCGGATGGTTTTTTTCCAAATAAGCGATCATCGATATTTAAATCACCATGATATATTCCCATTCCTCTGATCACCCCTTGTAACGTATAAAATTGAGTGATCTTTTTATCTTGCAATTTTGCATTTAAAATGCAAAATTGCAAACAGGAGAATGGTATGGAACACAGATACATCGACAGATCGCTTGAACCTATTCTTAAAAAGGCTATAGCAGAGTTTCCAGCAGTTGTATTAACCGGTCCCAGACAATCAGGTAAAACGACGCTTTTAAAGCACATGTTCAGTGATGCATTTCGCTATGTCTCTCTTGAAACGCCGGATGTCCGTACAGCTGCATTGGAAGATCCCCGTGGTTTTTTAGAAGTATTCTCCCCACCGGTTATCTTCGATGAGGTGCAGTATGCCCCAGATTTACTTTTGTATATAAAAGAGCGAATCGATGTGAATCGTGATCAAACAGGCCAGTATCTTCTCACGGGATCTCAAAATCTCCTTCTTGCCGAAAAAATCAATGAATCACTCGCTGGCCGTGCTGCGATGCTACGCCTGCTACCGCTGTCTCACCGGGAAGCTGAAAACCGTCCATATCATCCCCTGCCATGGGAGTCGAATGGACCTACCAAATTCAAGACAAAAATCACATACCGGAAATTATGGTATAGTTTTCTGAGAGGAAATTATCCTGAACTCGTTGCGAACCCTGATCGTGATATCAGTCTGTTGCATTCAAGTTATGTCCAAACCTATCTTGAACGAGACGTACGCACTATTCGTCAAGTAGGAGACCTTTCTCAATTCCAGATTTTTCTGAGAACTCTGGCAGCACGAAGTGCACAGCTGTTGATTCTTTCCGATCTTGCAAGAGATCTCGGTATCGCTATTAATACCGTTAAGTCATGGATATCAGTTCTGGAAGCCACATATCAGATATTCGTCATCAGACCTTACTTTGCCAATATCGGGAAACGGTTGGTCAAAACACCGAAAGTATACTTCACTGATGTCGGAACGCTCTGCTATCTTTCAGGGCTAAAAGATCAGGATCATGCAGCAGCAGGGCCATTAGGGGGAGCGATCGTGGAAACAGCAGTTCTTGCAGAGGTTATGAAAACTTTTACCCATAGAGGTATTGACCCGCAGATTTTTTTCTGGCGGACATCCACTGGAACCGAAGTGGATATTGTGGTTGAAATATCAGGGAAGCTCATACCAATTGAGGTAAAACACTCTGCAACACCACAACCGGCGATGGCAACATCCATCAAATCGTTTCAACATGATTTAGGCGAAAAAGCTGCGCATGGTTATGTAGTTCATATGGGCGATATCCGGCTCCCCTTCGGACCCAAGGTGACTGCCCTTCCTTTTATGGATTTATAAAAACACCAATCTATTCTATTTTTCCTTCCCAAACAATACAGGAAAAGTGCGGATTCCATCTCATAAGGTCGCCGAACGACAGGAACGACAATTCCTGTCTCCAGTATGCTGCATCAAAAAAACCATTCATCGATTCTTCCGTTTATTATTTTGATTGTTATGTCCGAATGCGCTGGTGGTTTAGAATCCAATGATTAATAAGTCCCCGACGCAGACTCTTTCTTTGAATAAGGAGAGTAAACTGGGGCTTTTCAATGATGCGTGGAATAAGCTGTTGCACAACAGAGGCACAGGTATTACATTTGAGTAAACAGCTCCTTTGCAAGGAGAAGGAAATGGGAAAAACGCATGAGTCATTGAAAAAAATCGTGGAAGAGAGCTTTCTTAAGATCATACAGGAGAGTTTCAGAGACAATCTCTACTCCGTGATACTCTACGGCAGCTACGTGAGCGGCAGCTACGTGAGCGGTCTGTCAGACATCAACATGCTCTTACTCCTCAGCGCACCTGCATCGGAACAGGTTGAGCAGTTCGGGAAGAACGGTCACAGGCTCATGAGAAAGTACAGAATCACCCCACTTATTCTTACCATAGCCGAGTTCGAAGACTCGGCGGATGTCTTTCCCATGGAGTATATGGACATAAAGGAAAGATACAGGGTGATTCACGGGACAGACGCGACCCAAACGCTCACCTTCACGCTGAAAAATCTCAGGCACCAGCTTGAGGACAGACTCAGAGGAAATCTGGCATCGCTTCGCCAGCTGCTCACCGCTTCCCGGGGAAGAGAGAGACAGATTGGAGCGTATCTGAAAAATAGCTACGGCTCTCTCGGAACCCTTTTTCGGTCGCTTCTCCGCATCAAGAAGATACAACCTGTCCCCGTTGAGAGTGAGGAACTCCTCGGCAGAGTTGGGGAACTTTTTGGAATCGATACTGATCCCTTTAAAAAGCTCATTTCCTTCAGAAATGGAGAAAAAACGGCCCCGAAGCAGATCCTCTTCGGTCTCATTTCATCTCTTGAAGCACTCACCTCGCGTATCGACACACTGAAAGTGGAGGTGTAGACAGGGAGGAAAAAGACATGATACGTACACAACTCAACGCATCCACCAAGAGAGCAGCTTTGAGCAAAATGTCCCTGAATACAATTTTCTCATGCAGGATGCACTCGAGCAGGATGCTCGCAAGCTTCCTGCTCGCGAGCATCATATTTTTTTCTGTGGTGTCTTCACGAGCTCAGGATCTCCTGCAACCGACCGGATACGTGAACGACTTCGCCGGAGTGATGGATCAGAGCTCCATGAGCAGGATGGATACGATCATACGTGCACTCAACGACGCAACAGGAGTGGAGATTGCCGTTGCCGCGGTGGAAACCATAGCACCGTATGGGACGATAGAGGAGTACAGCATAGAGCTTGCAACCAGGTGGGGGATCGGGAAAAAAGGTGAGGACACAGGGGTGCTCCTTCTTCTTGCGATGGCGGAGCGGAGAGTGCGAATCGAGGTCGGGTACGGGATCGAGGGTATCATTCCTGACGGACTTGCGGGTGAGATAATCGACAAATCGATACTCCCAAGCCTCAGAAGCGGTGAATACGGAACCGGTATGCTGAAAGGGGTTGAGGCAGTTGCCGGTATCATAGCAAAGGCCTATGAAGTGGAGCTGGACCCAACCGCGATTGCGGAAAGTGAAAAGCACACCCAAAGCAGCCGTGCGGGGTTAAGCCCCATCATTTTTATAATTCTGTTTCTGCTCTTTTTCGGCGGCATGCGGTTCCTCTGGCCACTGCTATTCCTCGGCAGTGTTTCCAGGAGAGGTTTTTACGGCGGAGGCTTTGGTTCCGGCCGCAGCAGCTTCGGGGGTGGCGGGGGGTTTTCTGGATTCGGAGGCGGCAGCTTCGGAGGAGGAGGCGCTTCACGGGGATTCTGATGCATTTGAATAAATTGTGGAATGTAAATATACTATAGAGTTGAAACGTAAAACATGGAGTAATCAATGGCAAAAAAAACGACGCTGAGTGTTCTCGTCATTCTGGGACTCGTTGTAGTTCTCGCTGTAATAGTCGCAGGCTGGTATGTCGGGACAAGGAACAGATTCGTCACCCTTGAGGAGAGCATTGCTGCATCCTGGGCTGAAATCGACAATCAGCTCAAGAGACGGGCGGATCTCATCCCCAATTTGGTGAACACGGTGAAAGGCTTCGCAACCCAGGAGCGGGAGGTTTTCACACAGATCGCCGAGGCTCGCGCAAAACTTGCCGGATCTCAGACAGTCCCGGAAGCTGCAGAAAGCTACAATCAGCTCCAGTCTGCTCTCGGAAGGCTCCTCGTCATTGTTGAACGGTACCCGGAGCTGAAATCCAACCAGAACTTCATCAGGCTTCAGGATGAGCTCGCAGGCACAGAGAATAGAATTGCGGTGGCACGGAAACGGTACAACGACAGCGTCAGGGTATTCAATACGCGAATCAGGCGCTTTCCCTCCTCAGTTGTCGCAAATATGATGGGATTAGAGAAGAAGGACTACTTTGAGGTCGAAGAGGGTGCACGAGAAGTACCCAGTGTGGAGTTCGGCAGTTGACGTGCAGTATGCCTGCAACGGGTTATGTATACTTCTATATAAACTTAACTTCCTTAGAAAGTGTAAATTACCGCACAGAAAAATCCAGGTGCAATATTTTGTACTTATTATCGTTCAGTATGGTACGATAATATACATAACCATATAAAAAGTGTGTCTGCTGACAGTGTATCGTGCCTTAAGGCCATGAAAACAAAAGTACACCAGAAAAAACACAGCACCGGATCCTACCGAATACTGATTGTCGATGATGATGAGCTGATAGTGGAGAGTTTCGAGAGAGTTTTCGAGGAGTATGCGAACAGTTTCGATATAGACAAAACCACAGACGGGAAGAAAGCCCTCAAGCTCATCGATAAGAACAGGTACGATCTGGTGATCACTGACCTGGTAATGCCGGAGATCGACGGAATTCAAGTGCTCCGAAAGGTGAAGGAGGTTCAGCCCGATTCTGAGGTAATTCTGATCACTGCATACAGTTCAACCGGATCAGCACTCGATGCGATGCATTTTGGTGCCTTCGATTACATCCCGAAACCATTCGATTTATCCGAGCTTAAAATGCGCATCACACGGGCACTGAAAAAAAGGGATGCAGTCCTTGAAAAGGAGCGCAAGGTCGAGGAAATCGAGCGATTGTGCTACACCATCGCTCACGACTTCAAGGCGAGCCTTCTTTCAATAAAAGGGTTCTCAAAGATACTGCTGCAGGACTATCATGCCTTGCTGGATGACGAGGGCGCCTTCCTTCTTGAAAGGATAAATGCAAACATCCATACCATGGAATCGATGGTTGAAGGGCTTCTTGAGTATACGAAAATCGGCAAATGGCAGTCACCCAAGGAGAATATCGACACCAATGAGCTTGTAGAGGAGGTACGACTCAACTTTTCCCCCACGCTGAAGGAAAACGACATCGAGCTCATACTCGAAAAACCGTTCCCGAGTGTGTATTTCTCCAGGAATGGGCTGCATCAAATTTTTTCGAACCTCATAGACAATGCAATAAAATATTCCAGGAAGGATGTACATTCCTATATCAGGATTGGAACAAACAGTGGACATCACGTAGACAGCAGGTATGAACATTTCTACATCGAAGACAACGGCATCGGAATACCCTCCCACAGCATACGAACCATATTTGAGATATTCCAGAGGGGAGACAGGATCCCACTCAAGCAGGGATACGGGATCGGCCTTGCAGTCGTGAAAAAGATACTGGAAACCATGGACTGCACCATCTTTGCAGATTCCCAGGAAGGAATACTGACTCGCTTCTCATTCACTCTTCCCCGTGCCATCTCGACACAGTAAACGCATACCCATGAATATGAAGCCTCCACAAAATCCTCACGCGTGTGCGGGCACCTGGAGGTCCATACAATAACCGGAATGTATCGGGAAGGGACATATTTCAGAAAAGAACATTTGCCTTGAATGTCGCAAAGAAACCATTTCTCCCTCCTTCAGAGAGTGCCCTCACGTATCCGAGTTGAAAAGAGAGAGGAAATTCATACCCGGCTAAAAAATCCCAGTTGAGCTCACTCCCAATTGAAGATCGCGGATCACGAACCGAAAACTCGCCACCCTCTTCATCAGGAAAAATGAATCCATTCTCGCTGAAGAGCCGGATGCTCATTCCCCTGAAAAAAAGAGGAAATGCACCAATCCCTCTTTCAATCCGAAGCAGGGGAAAGCCAACCGTGAACTTCACATCGAGCACATACGTACCGCTGATCATCCGAGGAAATCCCAGGGTATACAGCCCGTTCAGAGGCAGGTACACATACTCAACCGAAGATCCAGACACCACCTCTCTGCCGATTCCGCCCTTTCCCCGTAGCTCCACATTGAGCATTGAAATACCAAAGGGTCTGAAATACTGGGAAAAATAGTCATCGATGATCGCAAACCTGTCTCCCCTACTGAGGTTGTAGTAGGTCCCATGGGAAAAGTAGCATCCTCTCTCAGGACCTATCCATCCAGCACCTCCCTTAAGGGTATTCCACGTAAAGGAAACGTCGATCCCTCCGTACCCTGCCTCTCCTATCACCCCCAGATCGGTCTGTATCTGGAAGCCTCTTTTTCTCAGCAGATATGAAATACCAGGATGAAGGGCAAATGCGGGATCGAAACTCTCAGCGAACGGGTCCTGGGACGCAGAAAAAAGAAAAAAGTAAGAGAGAAACGCAGTGTTGTAGGTGTAATCAAAGAACGAGTCAATTGTATCTTCTCCAGCGTCGTAGAGGAGGGCAGTTCTGTAGACGTGGCGCTTGAGAGGGTCATGAGCGCTGGTGAAAACGCCAAAACCCGGATTTCCGTTGGGTTTCACCGCAAATGGGAGCCAGTACCCGGGCATGAGCCACCTGCCCGGCCTGTAGCGCTGGGCCTTCGAAATTTCCTGCACCTGTGCTTTGGATACCCCTCCATCCTGCTCTATCGTACCGAAATCGATGCTCCTTTCCAGAGCGATACCGCTCAAGCGTTCTAGAGATGCAGATGAGGCTCGATATCCCTCCGAGGTGTACTCCTTGAGGACAAGAGTTCCTCCCTCGGAAAGGTCCGGCTCAAACACACCGTTGTTCACTTCTGTCAATCGGGTTACATTCCCTGAGCACACGTTTATGGAGTACAGGTCATAACTGCCCTTCCGATCACTCACACACAGTAACTCTTCGCAGTTCAGCCAGACCGGAGAATAGGCGTTCCATGAAGGGTCGCTCACCACACAAAATTGAGGCTTCCCTTTCAAAAGCTTTTCCAGTGATACTACACAGATGCCTCTTTTCCCCTCCCCGTCCTTGTAGGAAAAGGCGATTGTTTGCCCGTCAGGTGAACGTGACGGCTCCTCCAGAACCGGAACCGGCGCATTCGTCAGCAGGTCTTGAATGAACTCGTCTCTTCCGGTGATATCCGTAAGGTACAGCCGGGTTCCGAAGGGGCTCCCCACACAGACCAGGAGCTGCTGTTCGTTTTCTAAGAGCAGGAAGCTCTGCACATTCCCCTTGTCTGTAAGCCTTCTCTCATTCTTCCGATTGAGGTCGAATACATAGACATTCTTTTTCACATACACGTTGCTGAATATTTCATGGCTGATGTAATAGAGCTTTTTTCCGTCCCTTGAAAACGTCAGCTCGTGAGCGTAGAGCCCCTTTCTCAAGCATATGTTCTTTTCTCTTGTAAGATCATACAGGTAAAGCCCTCCAAGGCTGTCATCAGGTTGTCCGGAGTAGGCGATTCGTCTGCCGGCAGGGTCAATGCTGACAGAATACAGAGTCCCTTTGAAAGAGCCCATCGGTTCGAATGGATTCACAGTGGGCCCGTCATTTTCTCCTCCGGCATCGGAATGACTGAGATCGAGGGAGCTGCGCCATTCATCCCACAGAACACCCATTCTTTTTCCGTAAATCCGTTTGAACGGGATTCCCCACATGTACATTGGATAACTTCCGCTTTTCTGATTGAATCTCAGGATGCATTCCTCTCCATACCGGGAGGAGAGATATTCAAGAAAAGAAACACCGAAGAGGTACGGCGTATGCCCTGCAGGCCATATCGATGTGCTGTTTGCAGCCCTGTCAAGAGTAGGGAAATTCCCTTCAAGGTGTGATGCCCTGACATGCATGCGGGTCATGGGAGAGCTCATCCTCCCGTATCCTGAGTCGAGCACTGTTTCTGCATACGTCGCAAACCCCTCGATGTAGAGCGGCGGGGTGCAGCTGTTGGGATAGATGACGTTCCCGAAAATTTTTCTCAGGACCGCGGGTCCACCGCGAGCAATGTCCAGATGAAAGATGTGCGCAAGCTCATGTATGAGAAGGCTCCGGTACCAGTTACGCCAGGCATCATAACCGGAAGAAGAGCTCAGGTAAGGGAGGACTGCCTGAATAGTAATGAAAAGACCCTTCGAACCACGCTTTACAAAACCGTTCGCAAAATCACTGTTGTCTGTGACCAGGATGCCAACCTTCCGCTTGGGGAAGTACCCTGTCCATTCACCGAGAACATCGTATATTGTCTCCGCCTCGGCCAGAAGGGAAGCTGCAAACCGCTCCAGTTGTAGAGGAAAGAGGATGCGAAAATGTGCGCTCTCAGCGCTCATCCAGACAAGCCGAAGATTTTGCTCGGGCCAGTTGCTTCGGGTGTACATCTCTGGGTTTGAAGGGGGATGATCCCCCGACGCGCCGGGCACCGATGACCCCAGAAGCACAAAGGAGGTGAGAGAGAGGGAAATGAGCCATTTCATACGGTTCATGTTTGTTCTCATTCCAATTATACATCATTTCAGCGGTTCATTTCCAAAATTGGAGAAAAAATGCTTGACACCTCCGGAATCAAAATGGTAGTATTAATACTACTAATGCGAAACGTGGGTCTACGGTTTTATTCCCTTATCCCTGAGTCAGTCCGAATTGAACATTACAACAGTCTGGGAGGGGAAGGTCCCTGCGGAATTTACTGTAGCAATGGAGGGTTGGGAAAATGAAACTCGTATCCAAGGGGAAAAAGGTTCTCGCAAAAGTTGGACTCGAGCTCATGAAAATCAATTTTGTCATGGATTACTTCCTGAAGTGGGGTGAAAGCCAGATATTAAAGACCCTGGTGGTGAAGAATGAGAGAAATCGCCCTGTGGGCGCTCAGGAAGAAAAATATTTCATTGTTCGAAACCTGATGAAATCCTTCGAGAGGAAGCTGAAATCAGATTCACTCGCACCCACGGTGAAGGACTTCGTGTTCAACAGACTCATCGGAGATGTCATCATCAACTGGAGGGAGCGCCACCCGGATGGTTACGAAAGGCGAGTGAAGGAAGACCCTCTTCCCCTGTACGTGGTAATCAGTCCCACGCAAAAGTGCAACCTTGCGTGTGTGGGATGTTATGCGGCAAGCACCAAGAAAAGCGTGGAAAGCCTGGATTGGGACGTGGTGAACAGGATAATGAATGAGAAACGGGATCTCTGGGGCTCCTACTTCACCGTCATATCAGGGGGGGAGCCTCTTCTCTACGAAAGCAGGGGAAAAACAATCCTCGATCTCTTTGAAAAACACAACGACAACTTCTTCCTCATGTACACGAACGGCACTCTCATCGACAGGACAGTCGCTAAAAAGATGGCAGAGCTCGGAAATGTTGCTCCTGCAATTTCTGTGGAAGGTTTCGAAAAGGATACGGACGAAAGAAGGGGAAACGGCGTATTTAAAAAGATCCTCACTGCAATCGAAAACCTAAAGGAAGCTGGGGTTCTTTACGGTATATCCTTTACTGCAACGAGAAAGAATGTCGACAGGATCCTTCACGACGACTTCATCGACCAGTTTTTCGACGAGAAAGGTGCAGCTTTCGCCTGGATGTTCCAGTATATGCCCATAGGAAGGGGTCCAGATTTTGAATTGATGATCACCCCTGAGCAGAGGAGAAACCTCTGGTTCAGGGAGAGACACCTGATAAAGGAAAAGGGTATATTTTTCGTGGATTTCTGGAATGGCGGCCCCATCAGCGATGGGTGCATCTGTGCGGGCAGGAAAGGGGGGTACCTGTACATTGACTGGAGCGGAAATGTCATGCCTTGCGTGTTTGTCCCCTACACCGTCGGTCATATCCAGAGAGATTTCTTTGAAAAGGGGAAGACCCTCGAGGACGTACTCCAGACACCCTTCTTCAAGGGTCTCAGAAATTGGCAGTCAGGTTACAGCTACAAGAAGTTCGCACCAGAAGCGGGAAATGAAATCGTACCCTGCCCCATACGGGACCACCATGATGAGTTTCATCGGATCGCAAAGGAAAGCAAGGCGATTCCTGTCGGGGAGACCGCTGCGAGGGCATTTAGAGACGAAGTCTATATAAAAGAGCTTACAGAGATCGGTAAAAAAGCACATTCCGTTACCGAAGACATCTGGAAACAGGAGTACCAAAAAATCTGAAAGGTACCCTGAAAACGGGGTGCCGGTGTACACAAAAGGCACTCAGCATGCGTGAGTGTATTCCGGAGTGAGTCAGATTCACATAGGCTGTTCTTCCTGAAGATATAAGAGGTCTTGAAAGAGCCCGTCATTCAGGTGATGGGCTCTTTCAGTCAGGCGACATCAAGAAGCACATCTTTATTCTGATGCGTTTTTCTCCAACTTCTCATCTGCAAGCGATATCAAAATTCGATTACCCTGTTTTCCTCTGCTGCGCGTTCGGCAGTTCTCATTGCAACAACAACCGCCTTGGATTCTTCGGGGGTGATGACCTGTGGCTTTTCCCCTCTGATGATACACTTCAGAAAGTAGTCAAATTCCTCCTTCAGGTATCCCCTTCTCATGCCGTGCACCTTCGGCCAGTAGGTGGACTGAGGAAAACTCACCCCCTTCTTCGTGAGCACTGTGTAGTTCATTCCGGAGTTGTCGATGTAGATCGCCCCTTCTGTTCCCACAATTTCCATTCGTGCGTCGATGGCAAAGGGGTCTGTGTCCGGAAGGCACCAAACGTTCTCGATCACCGCAATCGTTCCGTCTTCGAATCGGAACATGGCCCATCCCAGGTCATCGTAGGGAAGCTCGGGTCTGGTATTCATCGTCTGCGCGTACACGCTTCTGGGGCGCGATCCGGAGTACCAGAGCATGAGGTCGAGATCATGTACCCCGTCCCCGAACAGGGCGCTGATCTTGTGAAGATGGCTTTCTGTCACCCACTTTGCAAGATTGCGCCTGGCATGCATGGTGATAATTTTTCCAAGATTGCCCTGTGCAATTTCTTCTTTAGCGAGTGCGTAGAGCGTGTCAAACCTGCAGATATGTCCAACCATGAAGCACTTATCGGTTTTTTTCACCTCCTCGATGATCCTGTCGCACTCATCCCCAGTATCCGCCATGGGCTTTTCAAGGAACACATGCTTACCGGCTCTGAGCGCATCGATCGCAGGCTTGAGGTGGTCCTTCACATGCGTTACCACCGTAACCATGTCTATATCCCTGTTTTCGAGCATAGAGTGATAGTCCGTGTATGTTTCAGGAACCCGGTATTTCTCGGCAATTTCCTTAAGGCGGTTCTCTCTCCTCGTGCACACTGCAGTGACCTCAGCAAGAGGAAGGGACTGAAGCGCATCCACATGATGCTCTCCAAACCAGCCGAGCCCTATGACACCGCACCGAATCCTATCCATAAACAGCACCTCCCTTCACAAATTTCCTATGAGCATTGTAGCTGGTGGGGCTGAATTGTCAAGTGGGATGGCCGAGAAACTGATCGACCTGTTCTTTCATCACTTCTCCGCTACAGGGACGACATGCATGAAATAAATATTGACTTTTTTTGAGAAAATTCTAGAATAGTAACCGTTATCCGACCTGAAAGGAGGTAACAAAATGGAAGAAAAAAGAATTTTCGAAAAGAAGATGACACGAAGGGACTTCATCAAGAAATCCGCGAGAACAGGGATCGGGCTGGGGATCGGTATGTCAGCCCTTGGTACCATTCTCGTCGGTTCCGGGGAAAAAGAAAAGGGCGCCGCCATGGACAAGGTTACCTTCATCACACCGCGGGGCACCGTAGAGGTGATGGACGACTACAATCTCTGGGTTCCCATAGAGATGGGGTATTTTAAAGAGCTCGGCCTGGACGTGACCATGGAGCCCGGTCCTGCTGATTCCTTCGCATGCACCAAGTTCGTCGATCAGAATCAGGCGGATGTCGGATATCCTTCACCCGGTATTCTCACCTCGAGCATCGACACAGGCATGAAGGTCATACTCGCCTACGAGATGATGATCGGCTCGGTGTGGCACATCGCAGTGAGGGAAGATAGCCCGATGAAGAGCCCAAAGGAGCTCGCAGGCAAAACTATTTCGCTAATGGATCTCGGCTGGAGAAGCATCGTCGATCCTCTGATCGTGGAGCTCGGTATCGATCCGGATTCAGTCACCTATGTCGCGGCAGGACCCCAGTGGGGACAGTTCGTCACCCAGGGGAAAGCAGATGCAGCTCTCGGGTGGCTCGCCCTTGACGTGCAGTGGAACGCAGTCGGACTGAAGATGAAGTATTTCAGGGGCTCGGATTTTTCGATTATGCCGTCCAACGGCTATGCGGTGCGGAAGTCAGACATGTCGGACCCCGCAAAAAAGGACGTGATCGCGCGCTTTCTGAAGGGCGCATCCATGGGGCTCCACTTCGGAGTGAACAATCCCCAGGCAGCCGCACAGATCGTCTACGACCGGTTTGCTGCAATACGGGAGCAGATGACGCCGGAGATCGCCCTCGAGTCGATGCGGCAGCTCGCCTATGCGTACGTCGAAGGTGAGCGGCGAGGGCTCGGCTACGGCGCATTCGTTCCCGAGGGGTGGCAAAAGTATTTGGATATCATCTACCAGCTTGGTCAGACCAAGCGTCATCTCACCCTCAAGGAGACCATCACGAGCGAGCTGATCCCTCAGGCAAACGCCTTCGACAGGAAGCAGGTTGAAAAAGACGCAAAAAATTTCAAGCTGAACGACACCTGGAAAAATGTAAAAGCCCAGGGACCTTTTATTTGATACACTGCGGCAGAAGACGATTCAGTATTTACAATAATAAAAATGGGGAATGGCTCTATCCTTCGATAGAGCCATTGTCGAATTCTCTAACAGGGACGAGGTATGAAAGAAGTAATCGTAGTGAATAAAGTAACAAAGGTTTACGCAAGTGAGAGAGGACCGGTCCATGCCCTTGATAGGTTTTCGATGACAGTCGAAGAAGGAGACTTCGTCGCCATTGTGGGTCCAAGCGGATGCGGAAAAACAACTCTCCTGTGGGGCCTCACCGGCCTTCATCCTATTACCGCGGGAAAGGCGTACATTCTTGGAAGGGAGGTGGACAAACCGAGAAGAGACGTGGGCATCATCTTCCAGCAGGCAAATCTTCTGCCGTGGAGAAATCTGATCAACAACATACACCTTCCTCTGGAGATCATGAAGGAGAATCTCAAGGAGTACGAGGGCAGGATACGGGATCTAATCGACAGTGTTGAGCTCACCGGCTTCGAAAAGCACTACCCGAGGGAGCTCTCAGGAGGGATGCAGCAAAGGGCCTCGATCGTCCGGGCCCTCTCCTACGACCCGAAGGTGCTCCTCATGGACGAGCCCTTCGGTGCGCTCGATGCGTACACCCGCGATGAGATGGACACACTCCTCCTTCGTATCTGGAAAAGGACGAAGAAGACGATCGCCTTCGTTACGCACCGTATAGAGGAAGCAGTCTACCTTGCAAACAGAGTATATGTGATGACCCCAAGACCCGGGGCGAACTCAGCGGTGTTCGATATCGATCTACCCAGACCTCGTCCCGAAGGAATCACGATGGAAAAGAAATACTTCGAAATCGTTGCGGAGATAAAGCGTCAGATCGTAAAGGACGTGGAGAAACAGAAGGAAGAGGGAGTGTACCAGAGCCAGGCATACAGCACGGTTACCTGACTCCAGACAGGTGGGCAGGCTGTATCGACCACCGCGTATCAATCTGTGAAGGGAGAACGGAGTATATGGACGAATACGAAAGAAAATTGGAAGAGGAGATCCCCGAATTCGAGGAGCACGCTCCGGAAAAACACGGGGCCTTCGATATCTCTTCCACCGTCCAGTCGGTGAAAATACACGGATGGAAGCAAGTTTTGGGAATCCTCTCGGTGGCGATTGTGATAATAGGAAGCTGGGAAGTTCTCATTCGACTTTTCAAGGTACCGGAGTTTGTCTTTCCTGCCCCGAGCGCAATTGGGGTTGCACTGGTGACATCCTTTTTCAACAACCTCCCTCACTTCGCCATCACCCTCAGTGAGCTCATATCCGGGTTTGTAATAGGGGCATCCATCGGGCTTGTGCTTGCAGCAGTCCTGACCCAGGTACCTTTTCTCGAGAAGATAATCACCCCATATATACTTCTCCTCATCACCACTCCCACGCTCGCTCTGGTGCCACTTATCATGCTGAAGCTGGGGTTCAACATATGGCCCCGTATCATTGCGGTCTCCCTCGCCTCGGGCCCAATGGTCATGATCAACTCAGTGACGGGGTTCAGACGAACAGACCTCGCAAAAATTGCACTCGCCAAATCCTACGGAGCGTCCACCTTTCAGATATTCAAAATGATCAGGTTTCCTCTTGCCCTGCCGATGATCATCGTTGGGCTTCTGGTGGGAGGGATTTTCGGCCTCATCACCGCGGTCGGGTCAGACATGGTCGGCGGAAAAATGGGCCTGGGAAACAAGCTCTCATATTACTCATCCCTCGCACGGATGGCGCACTTCTTTGCAATCATCATCATGGTTTCTGCAATTGGCATCTCCATCTGGATCATCTTTTCCCGCATTGGTAAGAAGTACGCGAGCTGGCAGGAGTAAAAAGGAAAACTTAAAGGAGGTCGTACATGGGCGTATACAGGGTTGGAATCGTTGGCTATGGCTGGGTTGCAGGAGCACACCTGCACACCTTTATGGAGCTCCCCAACTTCGAGCCCGTTGCAATCATGTCACGGAGAGAGCTGGATCCCGCGCAAATCAAGCAGCAGTACGGGGCTGATGTAAAGATCTACAACGACTACGACAGGTTTCTCCAGGACAGGAACATCGATATTGTGGACATTTGCACCCCGCACCCCTTTCATGCGGAGCAAACAGTGAAAGCAGCTCAGGCGAAGAAACATCTCATCATAGAGAAACCGATAGCGATCAATTTCGACGACGCTTTGAGAATGCTGGACGCGGTTGAAAAAAACGGCGTAAAGAGCTCCGTGTGCTTCGAGATGCGTTTCATCTCCGGCACAAAGGTAGCCAAAGCGATCATTGACCAGAAGCTCCTTGGCGATATCTACTATTCAGAGGCTGATTATTTCCACGGGATTGGACCGTGGTATGGCCAGTTCAGCTGGAATGTGAAAAAGAATATGGGCGGGAGCTCACTGCTCACCGCAGGCTGCCACGCTCTGGACATCATGTTGTGGCTGGTGAATGCAGAGGTGGAAGAGGTGTTTTCGTATTCCAGCAAGAACCCGAATAAAATATTCGCTCCCTATGAGTATGATACCACATCAATCACAATCCTGAAGTTCAAGAACGGTTCAACGTTGGGGAAGGTTGCCTCTGTGTGCGACTGCATGCAACCCTATGTGTTCAACGTCAACATCCTTGGCTCACACGGCTCAATCATGAACAATCGGTTTTTCAGCAGTAAAATGGAAGGTCCAAAGGAATGGAGCCAGCTCGCCATGCAGCTTGCGGACAGCGGGGATGTGGGCGCTCACCCCTACAAGGATCAGTTTTCCTACTTCGCCCAGCAGCTGGATTCGGGAGAGGAAGCATCGAACAACCTTGCGAGCGCCTTCGAGACCCACAGGGTGATTTTTGCTGCCGACAAGTCTGCGTCAACAGGAAAACCGGTGCGCTTGAACGAGTTCAAGAGGTAACAATCACTCACCTTTTTTCACCCAGGATGAACCTGAAAAGAGAAATCAGAAGGAAAATTTTTACTACTGGAAAGAGGAGCACATCAAGCACACGGACTGTACCGAACAATGTTCTGTTCAATTCCGGAAAATAATAGCTAACCACCGCGATCGGAAAGAATAAAAGCGAAACTGCGGCAATCCATGGGTTGGGTCTGAATGTCCTCAGGAATATCGAAATCAAACCCATGACAAAAAGGATGAACGAGAGAATCAGATCTATGTAGAACATGACAACTGAACCTTTTTCGTGTTACAAAGTATTGTAGCAAAAAAATAAAAATCTACAAATAAAAAGTACTTCCTCATCTATCCATTGGCCGCTTGACTTCCCCTTTTTATCCTCTTATTGTCTGTTTAATGATCAGCATCTATCACTGATAACGAAAGTGGATCTCAATGAAAAAGATCGTTTCTCTCGAACGCAGAACCCTGACCTGCGTAGGGAGGAGTGTGCAGCTCCTTCACAAAGCGCCGGATTTCACCGCAGTCTCAGAAGAACTGGAAGAGCTCAACCTTGCGTCCTTCGGGAAAAGAATAAAAGTCATCAACTTTTTTTTATCACTTGACACACCGGTTTGTGATATTCAGGTCAGGGAATTCGACAAATTTTCCTCGGCTCTGAGCGAAGATATTGTTGTCATCGGGATAAGCAGAGATCTTCCATTTGCTCAGAAGAGGTTCAAGGAAACCTTTCACATACGGAGCATGCAGCTGATTTCTGACTACAAATACGGCTCCTTCGGGATCAACTATGGTGTGCTTATCAAAGAACTGAACCTCCTCGCCCGTGGAGTGGTGATCCTCGACTCTGTGAACACGATCCGGTATCTTCAGCTCCAAAGCGAGCTCTCCAATCAGCCAGATTATGAAGAAACTCGCAGGCAGTTGGAGGAGGTGAAGAAGAACCCAGCAGTGCAACCAGCGGTGTTACCGGCTGAATTCCCGATTGAAGATTTCCCAGAACCGAGCGCCCACGGCGGCAGAACCACATCCCTGCTTCCGAGGGAAACAGTAGACAGGCTTCTCGCCAGTCATTCAGAATGGGAACTGCTCAAAGGGAAAAGCCTGGTCAAGCAACTCCGTTTCAAAAGCTACACAGATGCGAAATACTCTCTCGATCTGCTTTCGTGTATTGCTGAAGAGCAGAACCACCATCCCTCCTTTCTCCTGGACTACAACAGGCTGAAAGTCACGCTCACGACCCATGAAGCAGGAGGTCTCACGGAGAAGGATTTCATCATGGCCGGGATCATCGATGATGTGACCGGAGACTGAAATACCGCTTGTGTTCCCCCGTTTCCGTGCTACAATAAACAGATACACAGCAGGGTCCAGTACCATGAACAATCTTGAAAGAGCGCGGTGTGCGCTTGAAAAGGGTCAACCCGACAGGGTGCCCATATTCGAGCTCGTCATAGATCCAGGGGTAATACGAGGCATACTGCCCGGCGCAAGCTACTGCGATTTTGTTGACCGCTATGACTTCGACATAGTGCTCACAGGGACCCCTTCGTCAAATTACCGTATGGAGCTTGTGGATGAAAAGACCAGGACGTATCTGGATGAATGGGGTGTCAAAAGAAGGTTTTCAGACCAGACAGTGCCATTTCCCATGGAGGGACCGATACGATCGCCTGATGATCTGAAAAACTTCATCCAGCCCGACCCCCTTGACCCGATGCGGTTCACCCTTCTCAGGGAGCTTGTGGCCAGATTCCAGGGGAAGAGGATGATCGGCATGCATGTTCATGACGCGCTCTCCTATCCCGCATACCTGAGGGGCATGGACAACCTGATGATGGACCTCATCGAGCAGCCCGAACTGGTACGAAAGCTCATCGAGATCAGCGTGGATCATACCACCACGCTCATGAAAAAGGCGCGTGAGCTCGGAGCTGACCTCTTTGTGTTCGGAGACGACTATGCGGGAAACTCAGGACCGATCATGTCTCCAAGACATTTCAAAGAGTTCTTCCTCCCGGGCATGGTGGAAGTGGTACAGACTGCGAAACAGCTTGGGGCCTACGCGGTAAAGCACACGGACGGGAACATCCTTTCAATCATCGAGATGATCATAGGTACAGGAATCGACGGAATCCACCCCCTGGACCCCGAAGCGGGCATGGACATCCAGGAGGTGAAGAGAAAGTACGGAAACGAAGTGTGCGTGATCGGAAACATTGACACTGGAGAACTGCTCACAGAATCAAAACCCGAAGCAGTCGAGGAAAGT
>Ga0180437_10002089_pt1 | contig 32706 bp, 29 predicted proteins | sample SS_ome_4_FD_132410 | JGI IMG/M metagenome (GOLD analysis project Ga0180437, IMG submission 132410) | Hypersaline lake sediment archaeal communities from the Salton Sea, California, USA - SS_3_D_1 metaG | ecosystem: Environmental > Aquatic > Non-marine Saline and Alkaline > Hypersaline >... | reverse complement strand
GACGAGGCCGTCCTTGTTCTTCGGAAACTGGGCTCCCGCGGAAGAGTCGGGCCAGGTGACAATGGTTGCCGTGTGCAACCGGGCCGGACAAATCGGCTGGGTCGAATGCAGCGAGCTGGAAGTTGTCGCTGTCGACGGCGACAAGCCGGCAGAATTGCTGTAGAAATGCGGCAAAGCCGTAACGGTGGTAATGATTCATGTCGGCCCAGGACGAGAGAACAAAGCTTGTTGTAGTATACAGGGCGCTGCAGGAGTCTGTAGAGCCGGTGCTTGAGGTGCTGAGAAAAGAAGGCTTCAATCCTGTTGTGCTGGAGAATCCGGACTCCGACGCACTTTTTGTTCCGAACAATCCCAGGTACCTTCGAGCCGTCAGGCATGTAGCTCATATTGCGGTACCGAGCGACGAAGCCCGCGGCGCCGCATTGGTTCTGAGAAAGTGGGACAAGGCCAGAGAAGCCGAGGTTCACAAGATTGCAAAGGGCTTATGGGGACGCGTTCTTCTTTCATTTTTGCTTGCCCTGCCGATAACGGGGGGATTGTCTTTGTTGGGCATTGGTTCGGACGACGCCATAGTTCTGTTGCTGGGAGTCTGGTTCGGGATTGTTCTGCTGGTCTCGCATATCGGCAGGGGCCTCGGTTGATAGCCTCCTCTTAGGCCGGGGCTTCGATGAACCAAAAAAAGATATTTACACAAAATTTGTTCTTGACCGGCGAGATTAGGGGTAGTAAAAAGGGCAGGTCGGTTTATCGAGTCAAATATTACTTAATGGAATAGGAGTTGCGTTATGGCTGAGGAAATCGAAAGCCCGCAGGGGGCCGAAAAACCCTCGGATGAGACTCAGGGCCAACAGCCGCCGCCCGGAGAGGCTCAGCAGGAGACGCCCCCGGAAGAGGTCAGCGAAGATGCCCGCTTGTGGGCGATGCTGTGTCACCTCCTGGGTCTCTTCACCAACTTTATAGCGCCGTTGATAATCTGGCTCGTAAAGAAGGAAGAGGAACCGTTTGTTGACAAGAACGGCAAAGAGGCTTTGAATTTCCAGATTACCGTTGCCATTGCCGCGATTGTCTCGGGGGCCCTGTGTTTTGCCTGCGTTGGGTTCTTTCTGCTCCCGGCAGTGGGTGTTCTGGACCTGGTGTTCTGCATAATCGCCGCGATCAAGGCCAACAGCGGTCAGGTTTATCGCTATCCGATCAGCATCCGCTTTATCAAGTGATAAGCCGATTGCGGCTGTCACGGTAACAGAGGCCACGCGCGTACATGCGGTTTGTTGTCAAATTACTGGTTAGTGTCTGTGTGATAGTATTCTGCACACAGATACTGGGCAAGCAGCCGAGTCTGAAAGGGCTTATTTCGGTAATGCCGTTGACCGGCGCGATTGTGCTTGTCTGGACCTATCTGGACTATCGCGGCGACTTCGTTCATATGACCGAGTATGCCAAAGGCGCACTTTGGGGGATAATCCCGGCCACATTGTTCTTCCTCGTTGCTTTCTTTTGCTTTCGAAAACAGCTTGCGCTCTGGATTGTCCTTTGCGCAAGCTTCGGCACATGGCTGATAGCAGCGGCTATTCACCAGTGGCTGCTGCACAAATAGCACACGCGATCCGGCGTGAAAAAATACATGGTCTTGAGAGCACGAGTCCAAGAAAAGAAACGACATACAGCAGGCGTGCGTTCGTATCATACCTGGGCGTCCGGTTTTTGAAGCCCGCAGAAGCCCGTCGGCGGCGCCGGACGGGTCCTTATGCTTCTTGCAATATATTCAGACGGGCGGTATTATTGGCCAAATGGCGGCGAAAACGGGTAAAGATAAACAGGGGCCGGTAGTGGTCAATAAAAAGGCCTATCGGAATTTCGAGCTTGTCGAGAAGTTCGAGGCCGGGCTTGGCCTGCTCGGAACGGAGGTCAAATCGCTCCGTGCGGGCCAGGCCGACCTTAACGGCTCATACGCACGAATCGAAGACGGTCAGTGCTGGCTGGTCGGCGCCACTATCGCCCAGTACGACAAGGCGAGCACCCGAAATCACGAGCCCGCGCGCAGGAGAAAGCTGCTGCTGCACAAGGCTGAGATTCGTCGCTTGAAGACAAAGCTTGAGCAGCGGGGATTTACGTTTGTGCCGCTTCGGATTTATTTTAGTCCGCGAGGCCTGGCGAAGATGGAGCTGGCGCTTGCAAGGGGCAAGAGGCAGTATGACAAGAGAAGAACAATCGCCGAGCGCCAGCAGAAAAGGGACATCGACAGGGACATGAAAAAGTATCGTAAACACTGATTTGCCTTAGCAAAGCAGAAGACAAAGGGCAAACAACAAAAAGTCCAGGGGAGTGTTTAGTTATGGCCGAACAAGAAAAGAAAGAAGGGAAAAAGATTATAGTAGACGAGGACTGGAAGCAGCAGGCGCGAAAAGAAAAAGAGGTAATGGCCGAGCAGGAGAAAATGGAGAAGGAAAAAGGGCAGAAGACGAAACGGCCGGGGCCTATGCCGAAGGGTGATTTCGCTGCGCTTATAAGCATGCTTGTCACGCAGGCGCTTTTTGCGCTCGGCGTGCTTCAGGTCGAAGGCGCCGAAGATGAGAAAAAAGAGCCGGACCTCGAAATGGCGCGCTACAATATCGATATGCTCGAGACGCTCGAGGAGAAAACAAAAGGCAACCTCAGCGAAGAGGAGCAGAAGGTGCTCACCAATACGCTGGGCCAAGTTAGAATGGCGTACGTGAAAGTCGCGGGATAGTCACTTGGCGAATATACTCGACAAAATCATCGCCGACAAAAGAGACGAAATCGAGCGGCGCCGGTCCGTTAGAAACCTCGAACAGATCAAAGCCGACGCACACGGGGTCGAGGGCAGATGCCGTAATTTCTACAAAGCCGTCACCAAGCGAAATATTCGCAGGCTCAACGTAATTGCGGAGATCAAGAAGGCCTCACCGTCAGCGGGTGTCATTCGCGAGGACTTCGACGCCGTTCAAATTGCCCGAATCTATGAACGGTGCGGCGCCGATGCGATAAGCGTTCTTACCGACGAGAAGTACTTTCAGGGACGAATTGAGTACATAAGGCAGGTCAAGCAAGCGGTGAATGTCCCGGTCTTGCGCAAGGATTTCATAATCGACCAATGGCAGGTTTACGAGTCCCGCGCCGCCGGTGCCGATGCGATACTTTTGATAGCCGATGCTCTCAAGGGCGGGGAATTGATGGATTTGATGATTACGGCGGCGGAGCTGACGCTGACGGTTTTGCTGGAAGTGCATAATGCGGACGTGCTATTGAAGGTGCGAAGTCTCATCGGCTTTCCGAAAAAGGGTTACAGCGTGTTAGCAATCAACAACCGCAATCTTACAACGATGGAAGTGGATTTGAACACGACCAGCCGGCTGGCCGGGTTTGTCGAAGACAAGCGGGAGTTGGTTGCAGAAAGCGGGATAGAGACGCGGCAGGATGTGGAGAAGCTGATGGGGGCCGGTGTCAATGCGGTTCTGGTCGGACAGGTTTTGTGTGAGAGCGCAGAAATTGAGGACAAATTTAGGGAGCTTTTCGGCTAAGCGCCGCATGTCATGGAATACCTTATACTGGCTGGGATCGGAATATTGATGGGCCTTTTCGGCGGGCTGCTCGGAATAGGCGGCTCGATTGTGATGATTCCCTCGCTCGTTCTGGTCTTCGGTGGCGGCGAAAAACAGCATCTATATCAGGCATCGGCGATGATATGCAACTTCTTCGTGGCCGGCGCCGCGACGATAGCACACAAGAAAGCCGATATGCTCATGCCGGAAATTATACGGTTGCTTATACCTTCAAGCCTGATAGGCGTAGTCCTGGGAGTTATGCTGAGCAACTGCGCACTTTTTTCCGGCACGCGGAGCTATCTTCTGACGCGCACGTTTGGCGTGTTCACGATCTACGTAGCCGTCTACAACGCCGTCCGGTTGTTCAAGACAAGCACAGGCATGGCGGACAGCCTGGATATTTCGGGCGTTCGCCGTTCCGGGCCGCTGACGGTCTTGACGGGTCTGCTGACGGGGGTAACAGCGGGGCTGCTGGGCCTTGGCGGCGGCAGTGTCTGTGTGCCGATACAGCAGGTTCTCTTGAAAATGCCGCTCAGAAACGCGATCAGCAACTCGGCTGCGACGATAATCCTTATGTCGATCACGGGTGCGGTCGTAAAAAATGCAACGCTCGCACAGCAGGGCCTGAGCGCCGCCGCGTCGCTGAGTACAGCCGCGATAATCATCCCTACCGCCATCATCGGCGGCTTTACGGGCGCCCGGCTGGTGCACGTACTCCCGAAAACAATAGTCAGAACAGTTTTTATCCTGCTGATGCTCCTGGTCAGCTACAAAATGCTCACAGCCGGCCCGCCAGGGTAGGCTGGGACTTTGCAGATTTTGCGGAGTCTGCCGCTGAATGGTTGGATTCTGCTGACCCGAATTAACCGGCAATTACGAGTGTTTTGGTGGGAATGTTTGCCGGCCATCCGAGTATTTGGTCGTTGAATTTGCTCAAAGAAAGAAAAGTAGCAAAAAAAGCGTAACATTTGGCGACAGAAGTGGCACTATATACATGAGCAGGTGTATATTGACGCCAAAACCGGGATTAATCAGGAGGCAATAATATGAGACGGCTAAGAAGAGCCCATGAAAAAAGTGTGAAGGAACGAATCAGCCGGCGCGGGCGTATCCGACGACAGGCCGTTGCAGCGGGCACGGCGGCTGTGGTTGCGCTGGGCGCGGGCGCGGCTATCCGAAAGGCTCACGGTGCGTACACGCCCGACCCTCATCAACTGCAGGTCGCCTATGACGCCGACAGTGATTTACTGGCGGACAAAGAGGAATCGTCCGTCGGCTACCGGATATTTGAGGCCGACCAGAACCGCACAGGAATACCCGATGGAATTGAGCTGGCGAAGCGCTGCGCAGCAGTAATCAACGAATTGCCGCGAACGTTGGGACACGAGCCCGGGCCGGATGAAATATATCGTGTCTGTATTGACCTCGATGGATTGGAGCAGTGTGACGTGTGCGGGCAGGAGATTCACATGGGCGGCTGCATAATCGTCAACCCAAGCCTCGGCTTGCAATATCCTACAAAGAATGACCCTCTCGAAAATGAGTTTTTGCCCGATTTGGCCGTGCATTACATGGAACATGGCTCTTTCGACTGCTTTGGCAGCTTTCATGCCGGCAGAGTCGATTTGCAGCGGCTGATGAGGGTCCTGGAGCTGCGTTTCCCTTACGAGCCCAACGACCATCAACTGCCGCTGGATTATGTTGTTGAGCCGGCCGGACAACTGGCCCCTGACGCAAACGACCTTGACGGCGACCTGCTGGCCGACAGCGAAGAGTTAGCGGCCGGTTACGACCTGCACGATGCCGACCAGGACGGCGACCTTACCCCCGACGGCGTCGAGCTTGCCACACAATGCGCACGTGCGATTGAAGGGCTGCCGGAGCATAAGTCCGGACAGCCGCCCAGTGAAACGTACAAGGTCAGCTACTTTCAAAAAGGCCTTGAGCAGTGCGAGATATGCGGTGAGTGGGTCAACATGGGCTACTGGCAGATTGTGAACCCGAAACTGGGGCTTTCTGTCGATGTCTACGATATCACGTGCCATTATATGGGACATGGGTCGTTGAGTTATTCCGGCCAGCAGATTGACGAGTCGCACGAACCGTTCCACACCGGTAGGGTCGATATAAGCCTGCTACTGAAGATGCTCGAGATGCCCCGCGACTGCGCTGATCTTGGTACGATGTACCTGCCCGGCGATCTAAACAGGGACTGCCGGGTCGATGCCAGGGACTTCTCCGAATTTGCCGACAAATGGCTGGACAACACCGAGCCGGGCGGCGGACAGTAATTCCGGGAGGTATAGATTTTGGACTTTGATTCGCCGCAGGTCAACAGGTCCATTCGGGCGCTAAGGCAGATCGATTTCGAGCTTGCGTATCTTGCCGTGCTGACCTGCAAGGGCGTCAAACCGCTGAGCAGGTGGGAGAAACCATTGGATGACACCGGGCTGAGGCTGCTCGAAGAACTCGGCCTTATCACGAGACAAATCCGGCGGACCGTCAAAACCGGCAAGGAAATTGTAGAGACAATCTTCAGCGCGACGGGCGGTTACATCGAGCTGTATGAAAAACGGTTCGCGGACGCCCCCATAGACAAGTCCGCACAGACCCAGCGCATCGAAGGTTTTCTGTTCGGATTTCCTCCCTGCTGCGTCGACCAGTACATTCGCCACCCTTACAGCAAGAACGACCTCGACCGACAAGACCAAGAAATCCTTTTCCACTGGGCCTGCAAAAATTGCAGAATCACGCCCCTGCTACTGCCCGCGTACAGAAAAATACACGATTTTCTTGAGCAATGCTGAAGCACTTCACATCAGCGACGGCAATTGCCGCAGAGCATCCCGCATTCATATCGCAAACGGCCCGGCTTGACGCTGGAAAACTCAGTCGACTTCAACGTCGGATTTTTTGGCGTGCATGGCGACCACCCGGCTGCCGGTGGGCAGGATTGTGGACAATTCCTGGCGTTGGTCCGTGCCCGGGTATAGATCCACTCGTCAACGAATCCTTCAACGCCCTTGCGTTGGATTCCTGTATTTTTTGTACGCATCGGAAAGATTCTTCATGAGTTTTTAATTTGGGCTCGTGTCCCAAAAACAATAAAAGGCACATGAATATGTCACTTATGAATCCCAAGGAGCTTTGAGGTGAATAGGGCTCAGGTCAGGGAGCATTTGTATCGAGGGCCAATTCCAGTACGCCTGTCTCGTCATAATCGGGATTCATAACCGAGCGCCATTGCGCCTCTTTGACGAGTGCGGAATCCTCTGTTTCGTAGAATTTGGCTTCAACAGGAAATCCTCGCTCAACTCTGACAGCAATCCATCCGTTTAGTCTCACCAGGCACCTCATATCAAGACACAATTAGCCGTTTATGCCATGAGTATACATTATCGTATTCGAGGAAGCTGCAGTACTCTCCTAGGCCGCTTGACCGAAAAGTTGGCCGTCCCAATTGGCGTACAAACAGAGATCGCCTTTTATCATTAGAGACTATCCTAAAAGCGGGTCTGTGCTTTTCCAAAGTAAGAAGCACGTCATTGAAGCGAAGTAGACCTGGGTATATTCCTGTAGAATGTTCCACTTCAAAGAGAGCTCTGAGCTTCCCGGCCCCACGTTGAAACCAGAGGACATCAATTTCCGAAATGATGTCTGAGATTCTGTCACAATAGGGAGGGAGAACAGAATGTAGGTCGAACCTATCGGTGATAGCCCAATCGAGCCTCCTCCGGTCGCTTGGGGGAACCCAAATCTCGTAGCCCTTGAGCTTGCCGATAGAACCGAGAAGCGTTTGCACTTGAGAATGAGAGAGTTCTGGGATCCTTGGGATATCAGACTTATCAATCAGCGCGTCAATCGGACCCCATCCCATGTAGCCTTCAACATTAAACCTTCCTGCGTTCGCAATATAGAATTCATTCCCATCATCCTGAATGAACACTTGGACTTTGTACTGTCCATCGCCAGCCGGTGCGACGGAATGAAAAACGTCCTCATAGTCAGAAAATGGAACGCACAATGGATCATCCTGCCCTTCCCAAATAAAACATATTATCGAGGGATACCCTTCGAGCTTTTGCAGGTCTTCCTTTCTCAAGCCATAAAATGTGCGGCCTCGAGCATGCACTTTAGAGTATCTAATGTAAATTCTGGTTGCACCCTTCTGAAGCTCATACAGAGACAAACTTCTGTCGAACTTATGCAGTTTGCCATATCGCTGTTCTAACTTCTGAATGAAAGTTGTCTTGGTTGAGTTAACCATACGCTACTGGTACATCAAGATCCCGTTATTTATCGAATTCTATCCACCAGAATTCCGTTTTATGTCTTGCTGAAGATCCTTTAATCTCGGTGGCAACAGGGTAATTATAAACATTCCAAAATTGCGGTCAAAAGAAAAGGGCTCCTCTACAGAATCTGTGGGCAAAGACGGCTTAAGTTCCTGGGTGTTTGGCCGCAACTGCTTTGTGGGGCAAGCACTATGCCAGCTAAACTACGAACTATCATATGCCTTCCGGGCACGGTGCTTACGCTGGTGAGTTGTGCCCGAGCATGAAGCAGAGCCAAATTTTCTCTTTTCCCTCATTTCTTTCGAAGGGAAAAGAGAAAATCTATGTATCAGAAGGGCTACTGCTGAGCGAAGTGAAGCGGATGGAAGCGTAGCGTGTTGGGTGAATTCGCGTGTTTTCCAAAGTCATCTGGAAGGCATGCGGATTTTTTATTTGTTTTTCTGGGCTTTTTGGATTTTAGCCCAGGGGTCTTTCAGGGTCGCGGTGCGGTTGAATACGGGCTTTTCTTTCGTGCTGTCGGGGTCCGTGCAGAAATAGCCTTGTCTTTCGAATTGGTATCGAGCCAGCGGTTCTGTCCGCGCGAGGGAGGGTTCGACGCGGCAGGACTTGAGAACCTGCAGCGACTTCGGATTGAGGCTGTCTGTAAAATCCTGCTCCTCGCCAACATCCTCCGGGAACTCCTTTGTGAACAGATGGTCGTACAGCCGAACCTCGGCTTCCAGCGAATGCGGCGCAGAGACCCAGTGCAGCGTCGATTTTACCTTTCGTCCGTCCGGCGCATCGCCTCCCCGCGTGGCCGGGTCGTAGGTGCAGTGCAGCTCGACGATCTCGCCGCCTGCGTCTTTGACAACATCGACGCAGGTGACAAAATATGCGTATCGCAGCCGCACTTCACGGCCGGGGGCGAGCCGGTAAAACTTCTTCGGCGGACTTTCCATGAAGTCTTCTTTCTCGATGTATAGTTCGCCGGAAAAGGGCACTTCTCGCTTGCCTGCGGCTGGGTCTTCCGGATTGTTTATAGCTTCGAGATATTCGACCTTGCCTTCGGGATAGTTGTCGATAATCACCTTCAGCGGCCTCAGCACCGCCATTACCCGAGGCGAGTATTTGTTGAGGTCCTCGCGGACGCAGTGTTCGAACAGGCGGATGTCGACCGTGCTGTTGAACTTGTTGACGCCGATGCGCTTGCAGAAGTTGCGGATTGACCGCGGGCTTAAGCCCCGACGCCGCAGGCCCGAAATTGTCGGCATTCGCGGATCGTCCCAGCCGCTGACGCAGTCTTCACGGACAAGCCGCAGCAGCTTTCTCTTGCTCATAACCGTGTAGGTCAGATTAAGACGCGCAAATTCAATTTGCCGGGGGTGGTAGACACCAAGCTCATCGAGGAACCAGTCGTAAAGCGGCCGGTGATTCTCAAATTCAAGCGTGCAAATCGAATGCGTGATTTCTTCGATCGAGTCTTCCAGCCCGTGCGCCCAGTCGTACATCGGATAGATGCACCATTTGTCCTGCGTCCGCGGATGCGTCGCGCGAAGAATGCGATACATCACCGGGTCGCGCATGTTGAGATTCGGTGAGGCCATGTCGATTTTCGCGCGGAGCACGTGCGAACCGTCGGGAAACTCACCGGCCCGCATTCTCTCGAAAAGATCGAGATTCTCCTCGATGCTGCGGTTGCGGTAAGGACTTTCCCTGCCGGGCCTGGTGAGCGTCCCGCGATAATCACGAATCTGCTCAGCCGTCAGTTCGCAGACGTATGCCTTGCCGGCCTTTATAAGCTGAACTGCATACTCATGCATCTGCTCGAAATAATCAGAGGCATAGTACAGCCTATCCCCCCAATCAAAGCCAAGCCACCGGACGTCTTCGATGATGGAGTCGATGTATTCCTGCTCTTCCTTGATGGGATTCGTGTCGTCGAACCGCAGGTTGCAAAGCCCGCCGAATTCCTCGGCGATCCCGAAATTCAGACAGATGCTCTTGGCGTGACCGATATGCAGATATCCGTTGGGCTCCGGAGGAAAACGAGTCGCAACACGCCCGTCCCACTTGTTCGTCTCCAAATCCTCGGCTACAATCGCACGAACAAAATCAAGCTTCGTTGTTGAATCATCTTTATCCATTCACGTGCTACCTTCAAAATCATGTTCTTACTCATTTCCGTACCGTAAATCGGTTCATTTCAGGTACGCAGCAAAATGTCATCGTCAATCCCAAAACATAGATGAGCAAGCCTGTCTCCAAGCCCGGCGACTTTTCGCAATTCGACGTCCGGCAGATAAATCAATTCATTACGCGACACGGATAAGTTTGCCTCTCAATAGCCTGTCGAATTTGGGGGCGAAGGGTCTTTTCGGTGACCACGTCGACGTTTGCACTCAGCAGATCTTCGAGGTAGAACTTCAGGTCCGTGAAAAGATCGAACTCTGCTTTCTGCTGAAATCCAACGAGCACGTCGACGTCCCCGGCCTGGCCCGCTGCTTCGCGGGCCACCGAGCCAAAGACCGAAAGCATCTTGACGGAAAACCGCCTTCGGATTTGTTCGGCGTTAGCTCTCAGTTGTGTCAACACCGTGTGCTTATCCATCTAAATTCCTTCCGAGCCAAATTACCACAGGATAGTCACAAGCCTGCAAACGCAAGCCCTGCCTTGCAGGATTCAGGGGCACACACGCTTCTTGTAAACGCCGCGTACAATCTATCAAACTTTCGTACGTCAGGGAAGCTTAATCGTTTTGATTAGCTCGAAAAAGGCCCCTGCTGCCGAGCCGCCGCTGCCTCTGCCGGCGATATTTGTTGATTTGGGCGAGCGTAGATGTAAATTTCCGTATTGATTCAGCCGGGACTTGACAATGGGGCGTATGTAACTTAAGGTTAGTATTTTCATCGATTTGTGTTGATTTGCGATAGGTAGAAGGAAGCGATGTCCGCAGAGGTTGTTACAAGGTTTGCACCGTCGCCTACGGGGTATTTGCACGTGGGGGGTGCTCGTACGGCGCTGTTTTGCTGGCTTATGGCGCGGCATCATAAGGGGCGGATGATTTTGAGGATTGAGGACACCGACCGGAAGCGCAATACGCCCGATGCGATGCGCCAGGTCATGGAGGACCTCCGCTGGCTTGGTATTGACTGGGACGAAGGCCCCCAGGTCGGCGGGCCCAGCGGACCGTATCTGCAGTCCCAAAGGCGTCAATTCTACGACAAGTACCTCACGCAGCTTCTGGACGAGGGCAAGGCGTATTACTGCTTCGAGACACCCGAGGAGCTTCAGGCCATGCGCGAGCAGGCCGAAGCGCAGAAGAAGAACCTGATTTACCCGAGACCGGAGAAATTCCCGGATGCTGCGGACCTCGAGCGGGCCAGAAGTCAGGGCAGGTGCGTAACCGTTCGGTTTGCGGTCCCGCAGGACAGGCCCCTAATCGTGAATGACGTGGTGCGCGGTGAGGTGACTTTTGCCGCCGGGGAGATAGGCGATTTTATCATTCAAAAAAGCGACGGCTTTCCGACCTACAACTTTGCCTGTGTCGTCGACGATGAGTTGATGGAGATCACCCACGTGATTCGCGGGCAGGAGCATTTGATGAATACGCCGGGCCAGCAGGCGCTTCAGGATGCGCTCGGTTTCAAACGGCCGATTTACGCCCACATGTCGGTCACCGTCAGTGAAGGCGGCGGCAAGCTTTCGAAACGCGAGCGCCCCAAGGCCCTTCGAAAAGCCCTCAAAGCCAATCCCGATATAGACCTCCGCAAGCTGGCCGAGATCGGCGGCATCACCGGCGAACAACTGGAAAGTTTCATTAAGCACAAGACCACACCCGACATGCCCAGCGTCGAGGCGATGGCCGCGTATCTCGGCGTGGAGCTGCCTGAGATCAACGTGGTTGACTTTTTCCGCAGCGGGTATCTGCCGGAGGCAATGATGAACTTCCTGGCGCTTCTCGGCTGGAGCCCGGGCCAAGACCGCGAGATTATGTCGGTCGAGGAGTTGGTCGAATGCTTTGATCTTGCAAGGCTGACAAAGACCAACAGCCTGTTCGACCGCCAGAAGCTGATGGCCTTTAACACCGAGCACATAAGAATGATTGACCAGACGAAACTCCTGCGGCACTTCAGGGACTACCTGAACGCTGCCGCGTCTCCTGTATGCTCTGGTGATGACCAGATGCTTGCGAGAATCATAAAGGCCTGCGCCGGCGCCAGGACCTTAGCCGACATCGAGAGGAAAAGCCGATTTATCTTTCTCGACAACGACCGAATCGAATACGATCACAAGGCCGTAAAGAAGGTTCTGCTAAAGGGCGATGCCCTGAAAATCCTTGCTCAGGTCAGGGAGAAACTACAGCAGATGGAACAGCTCACCGACTCAAGTGTCGAGACCATGCTTCGATCGCTGGCCGAGCAAAGGCAGGTCGGTCTCGGCAAGGTAGCTCAGCCTTTGCGAGTGGCGCTCTGTGGCGGCACGATAAGCCTGCCGATCTTCGAGGCCGTAAACATGCTCGGAAAACAGAAAACCCTGACAAGGATCGATATTACTTTGAAGAAGTTTTCGGCGCACACTCAGGCACAAGGAGATTAGACATGTCGTTACTGGTAACCGGTTCCATAGGTATTGACACAGTCACGACGCCTTATGGCGTCAGTGAGAACTGCCTGGGCGGGTCGGCGGTTTACTTCAGCATGGCGGCGAGTTTCTTTTCGCCAGTGAGGTTCGTCGGTGTGATAGGGTCGGACTGTCCGTTCGATCTGGCCGAGGTTTTTGCCGGGCGTGACGTCGATTTGACCGGCCTGGAGCGGCGGGCGCACAGCAAGACTTTCCGATGGAAAGGCTCATACCACGACACGATGGAACAGGCGATTACGGACAACGTCGAGCTGAACGTCCTTGCCGAGCAACCGCCGACCGTGCCGTCCTCTTATAGAGACAGCAAGTTCGTTTTCCTGGCTAATACCTCGCCCGAACTTCAGGGCAAGCTGCTTGATCAGGTGGATGGTCCTGTTTTCGTCGCGGCCGACACCATGAACTTCTACATTCACGGCTACCTGACCGAATTGAAGGCGCTGCTTCGCAGAATCGATTGTCTGATAATCAACGAGGACGAGGCGAGGGACCTGGCGGGCGAACGTAACCTGATAAAGGCCGGCGATACGATTCTGGATATGGGACCGCGTGTAGTGGTCATCAAGAAAGGCGAGTCAGGCTCATTTATATGCGGCGCCGGCGGCGAAAGATTCATGCTGCCGGGCTTTCCTGCCGCCGAAGTCGTAGACCCCACCGGCGCCGGCGACAGCTTCGCAGGCGGGTTCATGGGATATGTGGCGCAGTGTGGCAGGAGCGATTTTGCGTCGTTGAAAACCGCCGTCGTATATGGTACCGTGATTGCTTCGTTTACTATTTCCGAGTTTTCGTTAAAAGGGCTGACTTCGATAAACAGAGCTGCAATTGATCAGAGATTCGAAACGATGAGAAACCTGACGCAGTTTTAGCAGACAGATATGATGAGAGTCTTTATCGCGATAGATATAGGCGAAGAAATAAGAAGTGCCTTGGGCCGGCTGCAGGAGCAGTTGCAGAAAAAGGCCAACGCAAAAAAAAGCGATGTCAAATGGGTCAGGCCCGAAAGGATGCATCTGACGCTGAAGTTTCTCGGCGAAGTCGAAGACGCAAACATCATTTCGGTATGTGATGCCGTCAAAGACGTCGCCTCCAGGCACAAAAGCTTTGACCTGGACATAGAATCGGTGGGTTATTTCGGTGGAAGAAGCGCCAGAGTCCTGTGGGTCGGCACAGGCGAAGGCAGCGACAAGCTGCAGCGCCTTCAGAAGGACCTCGAAGAGCGGTTGGCTTTGGCGGGCTGGCCTGAAGAGGTCAGAGAATTCGCCGGGCATTTGACACTGTGTCGAATAAGAAGTACGAAGGCAGGTTACGAACTGGTGGGGCTCAGCGAGGATTACAAGGATTTCAGGGCCGGTGTCGTATTGGCTGATTCAGTGTCGGTTTATCAGAGCCGGCTCAAGCCCGCCGGGCCCGAGTATACGGTATTAGGTAATTACAAATTGCAGTGAACTATAGCGCCCGAATCGGAGAAACAAAAAATGGCAAAGACAAAAAGACCCGAGACGAGTTCGAAAGCAACCACTAAGGAAGCAGCCCTGCAGCGGGTAATAGCGCAGATTGAAAAACAGTACGGCCAAGGCGCAATAATGCAGATGGACGAGCAGTACTATGCCCGAATCGAGGGCATCAGCACCGGCTCGATTTCGCTGGACATTGCCCTTGGCGGAGCGGGGATTCCTCGCGGGAGGGTTACCGAGCTGTTCGGCCCGGAGTCCTCGGGCAAAACGACGCTGGCGCTTCACGTCATTGCCAACGCACAACGAACGGGTGGCGTGGCCGCGTTTATCGACGCCGAACACGCCCTCGATACGACCTGGGCGAAAAGGCTGGGCGTTGATGTCAGCAGCATGCTTGTCAGTCAGCCCGACACCGGTGAGCAGGCGCTCGAGATTACGGAGATGCTGGTGAGGTCCAATTCCGTTGACGTGATAGTTGTCGATTCGGTCGCGGCCCTTACGCCGGCCAGTGAAATCGAAGGCGAGATGGGAGCATCTCACGTCGGACTCCAGGCCAGGTTGATGAGCCAGGCCATGAGAAAACTCACTGCCATTATAGGCAAGAGCAAGACCGCACTGATTTTCATAAACCAGATTCGTATGAAAATAGGGGTTATGTTTGGAAATCCCGAGACGACCACCGGCGGCAGGGCTCTGAAGTTTTACAGTTCGGTCAGGCTCGACGTAAGACGGCTGGCCACCATTAAGGACGGTTCCAGCGCGATCGGCAGCAGGGTCAGGGCGAGGGTGGTAAAGAACAAAATCGCACCGCCTTTCCGCGATACCGAGTTCGACATTATGTTCGACGGCGGAATCAGCTATGAAGGCGACCTGCTCGATTTGGGCCTCGGCTGTGACGTCGTTCAAAAAAGCGGCGCCTGGCTCAACTACGGCGATGTCAGGCTGGGCCAGGGACGTGAAAATGCGAAGAAATACCTTGTCGAAAACAAGAATTTGTGCGAGGAGCTGAAAAACAAAATCCTCGTTGCCAAAGGTCTGGCGAAGACTGATTAGGAAAATGTGCTGTGATAAGTTCGAAGCAGATACGAAGCGGTTTTATCGATTTCTTCAGACAACACGACCACGATTTTGTTCCCAGTTCGCCCATCGTGCCTGTCGGCGACGATACTCTGCTGTTTGCCAATGCGGGCATGAACCAGTTCAAGGATATCTTCCTGGGACTTTCCAAACCGCAGTGTCGCCGCGCGGTCAACAGCCAGAAATGCCTGCGCGTCAGCGGCAAACACAACGACCTCGAAGAAGTAGGCAAGGATACGTACCACCATACATTCTTCGAGATGCTGGGCAACTGGTCCTTCGATGATTACTTCAAGGCCGAAGCGATAGAGTGGGCATGGGAACTGCTCACAAAGGTTTGGGGCATTTCGCCGGACCATCTCTGGGCGACCGTTTTTGCCGGTCACGCCAAAGATGGACTCCCGAAGGATAGACAAGCCGCCGAATTGTGGACAAAGGTGACGCCGATACCCGAGCGGCGTGTCCTGGCGTTCGGCAAGAAAGACAACTTCTGGGAAATGGGCGTCACCGGTCCTTGCGGACCCTGCAGCGAGATACACATTGATCTCGGACCCGATACGTGTGACAAAAAGGGCGTCCCCGGACACAAATGCGGCGTCAACAGCGGCTGCGCGAGGTTTATCGAATTGTGGAACCTTGTTTTCATACAGTATAACCGCAGCGAAGACGGCAAGCTGGACCCGCTTAAAGCGCGTTATATCGACACCGGAGCCGGCCTGGAGAGGGTTGCTGCCGTCATGCAGAAGAAAAGGAGCAACTACGACACGGACCTTTTCATGCCCATCATCGAGCACGTTGCCGAGATTACCGGCCATGAGTACACGTCGCGCCTGCACAACAAATTCGATAATGCTTTCCGCGTGATAGCCGACCACATTCGTTCGCTGACCTTTGCCATAACCGACGGCGCCACGCCGTCAAACGAAGGGCGCGGATATGTGATTCGCCGGATACTTCGGCGCGCCGCCAGGTTCGGCAGGGAGCTCGGAATGCATGAGCCGTTCCTGCACAGGCTTGTTCCGGTCGTGGTCGAGTGCCTGGGCGAGGCCTTCGGCGAGATAAGGGAAAGGGCTGACTTTGTTTCGACGGTGATAGAATCCGAAGAGGCGGCGTTCGGCAGGACGCTGGACAGAGGTATTGAGATATTCGAAGCCGCCGCCAAAATGGCCGCAAAAAGTGAGCACAGAACCATAAAAGGCGACGACGCGTTCCAGCTTTATGACACCTACGGTTTTCCGCTGGACCTGACGCAGTTAATGGCTGAGGAGAGGAAACTCACTGTCGACACCGCCGGATTCGCCGAGCTGATGGAACAGCAGAGGGCCCGCGCGCGTGCGGCCCAGAAAAGCGGCTCACTGATGGCGGCCCTGGCCGACGCCGAACTTCCTGCCACAGAGGACCTGCACAAGTACCATGCCGATCACTGCAAGGCTGAAATACTCGGATTCGTCGATGAGAGAGGTTTCAGGAACGAGGGTAGCGTTGAGGCAGGCGTCGAAGTCGGGATTGTCACCGACAGAACCTGTTTCTATGCCGAGGCCGGCGGACAGGTTGGCGATTGCGGAATCATAGAATCCCGGCACGGGCGATTCATCGTGGAAGATACCACGAAGATCGCCAACTGTGTTATCCATCAGGGAAAAGTCGCCGAAGGCGCCTTGAGCGCGGGTGAACATATAACCGCAGGCGTAAGTAAGGACAGAGATTCGATAAAGAAAAACCACACAGCCACCCATCTTCTTCAGTGGGCCCTCCAGCAGGTCTGCGGTATGTCTGTCACACAGCAGGGAAGTCTCGTTGGTCCGGATTATCTGAGGTTCGACTTTACATATCCTAGGGCACTGACAGGCAAGCAGGTTCAAAAGGTAGAAAATCTTGTAAGAGAAAAGATCGCAGAGGATCAGCCGGTGACCTGCGCGACAATGTCCAGGCAAGAGGCAGAAACACTCGGCGCCATGGCGCTGTTCGGCGAAAAATATGGCAGCCAGGTTCGCGTAGTTGCAATCGGCGCTGAGGACCAGGGCCGAGTTGCTGAGGCTTTCAGCAAGGAATTCTGCGGCGGCACGCACGTTGAGAGAGCAGGGAGGATCGGCGGCTTTAAGATAATCAGGGAGGAAAGCGTCTCGGCGGGCGTTCGCAGGATTACTGCGCTCACAGGTTCCGGCCTTGCCGACTACCTGCAGCGCCGCAGTGAGATTGTGGACGAACTTTCGGTCATGCTGAAGGTCCCGGCCGACCAAGTTGCAGACAGGGTCGCCAGGCTGACCGAGGAGAACAAGAAACTGGCCAAGGACCTCAAGGCCGCTGCCAGAAAAGGCGGCGGTGACGTTATGGCCGAGGCGAGAAAGCTGCTCGAAAGGGCTGAAAGAATCGGCGAATCTTCTGTAGTTGTCAGCCGGATTGACACCACCTCCGCCGAGCAGGCCCGCGAAGCTATAGACATGATCAAGAAAAGGGCCGCGTCCGCTGCGGTTGTGTTCGGTTTTACCGACGAAGATAAGGTCACGTTGCTCGCAGGTGTCACGGATGATTTGATAGAGAAGGGCGTAAAGGCCGGCGATATTGTCAAAGAGGTCGCGCCGATAGTCGAGGGCGGCGGCGGCGGCCGGCCCCGGATGGCGCAGGCCGGCGGGAAAAATCCCGCGAAGCTGGATGAGGCGCTTGACAAGGCGAAGAAGTTGATTGCCGGCAAGTTGGAACAGGTCTCATAGCTCCTGCCGCCGGCTCGACCGGCCACGCACCACAGGAAGAATTCATCATGGCGAGAATCACGTTTATCGGGGCCGCAAGTCTTGTCTTTACTCGAAATCTGACCAGGGACATACTCACGTTCCCGCTGCTGGGGAACTTGACGCTCGTAATGCGGTCATTTCATTTCAGAGGGTCAAACAACGGGGGCCGGATGAGGACGGAGAAATCGAGGAAGTTTATGACACCGTCGTTGTTGAAATCGGAACTGGATGAGAATTCGCAGGCGCCCCTTGTTGGGGGTGCGGCGGCTGGGACGGCATTGGCCCAATAGTCGCGTCCGCCGTTGTCGGGGATTATTTTCCCGGATTTTATTGCGGCTGATGTGGGTCGGAGTTTGTAGCCGGCTGCGGAGTCACGTCCGATGTCACCGGAACCGGGGGCCAGAAATAGCGGGTCTTCGGTGAGAATTTGCGGGTCGGAGGGGCGGTTTCTATGGGTTCCGTAGAAGAGGTTGTTCTCGAAGATAGTGTTGTGGCTGCCCTCGAGGAGGTATCTTAATTCGCCGTCGGCGTAGAAGATGTTGTTGTAGAAATGCGTATTGATGGGATAGTCGCCGAGGTAGTATGCGAGCTGTACGGCGAGGACGCTCATGCCCTTGCGGATGTATATGGTGTTGTTGTATATTTTGTTGTCTCGCGTGGGTCCCCCGAACTGAAAGATTCGTGCGTCGTCGTTCTGGCTGATGTTGTAGCGGACGGTATTGTTTGAGTTGTCGTCACCCATAATGAGCAGGAATCCGCCGTCGTTGTCGTGGCTGTAGTTGTACTGGAAGGTGGTGTTGTGGCAGTGCCTGTCGGAATCGAAGCTCTGGCCGTCGAGGGTGCCCTTGACGTTGCAGACTTCGTTTCCCTGGATGAGGGTGTTTACGCATCGATAGGGCCATATTCCAGCGGCCCTGTCACTTACGCGCATTCTTGCACCGTTTAGATAAGTTCCCTCGATGACAGCGCCGTCACAGTCCCATATGACTATTCCATCCCCGGCGACGTCTTCGATGATATTATTTCGTATAATGACATTCTGATTCAGGACGGCGCCTCCTTTGTCTGATTTTATCACGATTCCGTCGCGGTCGGTTCGGACTATTCTGCAGTTTTCAATCAGCAGACCATCGAAGTGTGTGTTGTGACTGCCGGCGCCCTCGTTGTTGACGTAGATTCCCATGGTGTAGTTCTTTAAGTTGTAGTAGCCGTTGACATCGTGGATGTAGAGGTTCTTGAGGTGGATGTGGTGGGCGGTTCCGAAGTTGTCGATTTTTACGGCGACGCCTTTGTACTTGTCGCGTGAGGGGCCGGTGTTGGTGATTTCGAGGTTGTTTACTTCGCAGTATTCGACGTTTGTGAGTGAGAGCGCGGCGTAAGTGCCGCCGCCGTCGATTCGCGGCTTTGGCCCCTGGCCGTACATATCGATCACGATTGGTCGGCCTTGGATGCCGCTTCCATGTGGGGTCAACTGTCCGTCATAGTGTGAACCGGCCTTGAAGAGGATTTTGTCTCCGGGCTCGAAGTTTCGTGAGTTTACCCTCGAAAGTCCCCTCCAGGGCATGTTGGGGTCGGTGCCAGGTGCGGCGTCGTGTCCTGCGACGGAGTCAACGTAGTAAGTGGTCGCCGGTGCGGCTGCGGCGAGCCAGCAGATAACGGTCAGGAAAACCAAAGGTGCGGACCTCCTGCGAATGAATGCCGCTTTCCATAGAAGTGCGCAGAGGTCAAATACATAAAAGAGTCCGCGTTGCCGAAGGTTGAAAGAAATAGACACGCTGCTTCACTCCTCACAATGACCGTATGAGACTATCCAAAACCTGTTACACAAATATGATACCGGATTGGAATTGAAAACGCAAGGGTTGTGAGGGATTCCCGGAAACTCGGTTTTTCAGAGTAACCGGAATGTGACGTTTGATATTGGGGCTGACAGGGCTCGGGGAATTCAACAAGACCCGGACCAGTCTCGTCACGATGGTGATCGGGGGTCGCACGTTGTGAACGAAGTGTGCGAGTACGGGAATTTCGTGGTGTTGAAGTCAGGGAGAGCACAATGTCTTGGCGGGGCAGAGTCAAAGAAGAAGTTGAAATACTGCAGTTTTCGGCGCCTGTGGCAAGGCCGGCTGCATGGGAGGTAGAGTGTTTGCTTGTAGAGATATTCGAGCGACTGGATTACAGCGTGCGTGCGGCTTTGCGCGGAGATTATTCGGCAGGTTTGAATTGCACTTTTTTTGCGGCCCTGTTTGAAGGGAGAATAATCGGTGCGGCGGGTTGTCTGTGTTCTCATAGTAATCCGTCTGTTTGTGTGTTGGGACCTGTTGGAGTTGGCCGTCAGTACCGCGGACAGGGTATCGGAACGAGACTGTTAGAGGCGGCGATAGAGTACGCTGAAAGTCTGGGCTGCAAGGCAGCATACCTTGGGATCTCAGAGGGCAATCCAGCAATGCGTTTGTATGAGGGTGTTGGATTCGAGAGGTACAAGGGAGTTGTTATGCGTCTTTTGCTGGAGCCTGTGGAGCGGTTTGAGCAGGAGTACTTCGACAAGAGCATGGACGTTTCGGTTCGAAGGGCGCAATGGGGGGATTTTGCGCAAGTTCAGGTGCTGGCTAATTATCCGTGCGAGATGTACACGTTCGATTCTTGGAGGGGTCTTTTTTCGAGCAGGTATGTCGAGCCAAGGCGGTTTCTGTCGGTGTTTCCGGAAATGATGAAGTTGTTTGGTGACCATGGTGGTTTTGCGAATGTTCTTGCTGCGGGTCGTGAGGAAAACGTTGTTGGATTTGCGCAGTTGAGGCGGCAGGCTGGAACTGCTCAGCGGCATGTGGCGGAACTCGAGTTTTATGTGCATGACAATTTTGTGGAACAGGCCGAGGACCTTGTGGTTGTGACGATGAAAGCGGCGAAGTCACTGTCGGTAGAGAAGATCAATTGCTGTTGCCTGGGTTGTGACGGGGCGAAGGGTAGAATTATCGAGGCAGCGGGCGGGAAGCGCGTGTGCGTTTTGCCGGGGAACGTGCCTATTGGCGAAGGACGTGAGGACGTTGTGGTTTTTGAATTAACGGGTCCTACTTAATCGAAACCGGGAAAAAGAAGTGACTAACAGTCGCATAAGTGGCTGTCGTTTTTGTCCTCCTGGCGTCGCCGAGTGAAGAACCCCTGCAATTGTTCGCGGCATTGCTCTTCGAGAACACCGGTGGTTACTTCTATCTTGTGGTTGAGCCTGTCGTCCCGCACGATGTTGTACAGGCTTTCACATGCGCCTGCCTTTGGGTCGCTGCACCCATAGACAAGCCTGTCGATCCTGCTCAAAACCAGCGCCCCCGCGCACATGCAACAAGGCTCTAAGGTGACATAAATCGTACATCCGTGTAATCGCCAGCTTTCCAAAAACGCCGCCGCCTGCGTCAGGGCCACTATCTCAGCGTGCGCGGTCGGGTCCTTGAGTTGCTCTCGCTGATTATACGCCTTGCCGATTATCCTTCCCTCGTGGACAATAACCGCCCCGATCGGAACGTCCCCGTTCTCTTCGGCTGTCCGAGCAGCCTCGATAGCCGCCCTCATGTACCGCTGGTCAGCGTCGCGATGCAACAGAGATTTGTCCGAATCCTTGCTCATTTCAAAGATACCGTCCGGTCTTTGTTACTTGTATGACTTCTATTACTTATCATATAGCTTGCTCACTGGTTCGTTTGTGCGTTAAATTTAATTCGACAGGTCATTGTTGCTCCGCCGCGGCTTGCACTTCAGGTGGTCTTTTGTTTCTTCGCAGATATCCCAAAAACCGGAATCAAGTATCTTTTCTTTGGTAACGCTTCGCGGTTGGTGGCCGTCGTCAATTATAAGGACTCCGTCATTTTTTAGTATTCTCCTCAGTTCGCCCAGGAAATCGGCGGGTTTCTTTACGATGAAAAACATGTCGATCGCACAAACCACGTCCGCCGTGCCGTCCGGAAGTGTGCTGTCGTATCCGCTGACTAATATGACCTTGACGTTTTTGAATCCATAATCGGCTATTTTCTTTTCCACGGCTTCGACGGCCATTTCATGAATGTCTATCGCGAAGACCCTGCCCTTTTCACCCACACACCTGGCGAACCGCGTCGTGTATCTTCCAGGGCCGCATCCGTAGTCCACAACCGTCATACCTTCTTCTATACCGAATTTCTTCACGCGTTTATCTATGTACGGATATATAAAATCCACCACCCTGAACGTGAAGTTCATCAACCTGAAAGAGTTGTCTGACATCCTCTCTGTTTTGGAGAAAAATCGCATTATCCTATCAGAGTTATCTGAGCTCGGCTCCGTTTTTCTTTGCTTGAGTCTTTCCCACAGCTTCATACGTGCTTGTCCCGCATTTTAACATTTTCTCTCAAATCCGCTATCACTCCATCACGCGGCTTCGCATTCTATTGAGAGGACGCCGTCGAATTTTATTTGTTTCAGGATTTCGATGCATACTGCGATGTTTTCGGCATTTACACCCTCTCCTATTGCGAGGACGGATGATACGATTGCGGTCTGGCCGGTGTGGACCGGTCGGGGAGGGTTGATGTTTATGATCCTGGGATGGAGGTTTTTTGTTGGGGTTTTGTTTCGGGTTCGGGTTTTTTCTTTGGGGGCAGTTCGGAGATTTTGATTTGAGGTTTTTCGGGCCATGGGGTCCGGGGTTGCGGGATCTGGTTAATCTGTTCGGCTGATGCGATGGCTTTCTGGACGGCCTGCTCGGCTGGCTCTTCGGTGAGGGCCTTCAAATATATTTCGGCGTTCGGTTTTGCCTGCTCGGCCCAGACGAGCCTGTCGCGGATTAGTTCGAGCAGTGCGAGGAACAGGCCGATGAGGACCAACCGGCTGGCGCGGTCCTCGAAGATACGCTCGAAGATCATGGGGCCTTCGGTCTGCAGGCGGTGCAGGATTTCGATCTGGTAGAGGTCGATTGGCGTGTCGTCCTTGATTTGGCTAATGTCCTGATATGAGCCTGTCGCCTTCATGACGGCGTCGAAGGCCTCGAGGAGGTCCCAGATGCTGACCAGCTCGATGTCCAGTTCAGGTTCGGGTTTTGGCTTTAGATTTTCGATGATGGTGTCGGGACGGCTGAATCGCCGGCTTTGGATGTCGGCTGCAGCGTTGAGGAGGTTTGCGGCGTCTTTGAATTTTTTGTATTCGAGAAGCTGGCGGATGAGTTCGGTGCGCGGGTCGGTGAAGTCTTCGGGCTGGAGCTTGTCGGTTTCGGCTTTTGGCAGGAGCATGATGGATTTTATTTCCATGAGTGTCGCGGCCATAACGAGGAAGTCGCCGGCGAGGTCGATGTCGAGGCTCTTTAGCATTTCGATGTAGCGGACGTACTGGTCTGTGATTTTTGCGATTGGGATGTCGTAGATGTCTACCTCTTCCTTCCGGACGAGGTAGAGCAGCAAGTCGAGGGGGCCTGCGAATATGTCGAGATTTACGCGGTATTCGGTCACGGCTGCTCCTGTTGTTCGTTTGACTGCAAAATCCGTAGTGCTTCTTCGGCGCTGCTCTCGAGGGTCTGGAGTTCGACGGCCGCGATTGTGGGGACGCCGGCAAAGATGTTGGTGGAGAGCTGGTCGGTTACGACTGCCTCGATTCCGTAGTCGGCCAGAAGCTGCCTTGCAAGCTCGGCTTTGATGCTGTCGGTGTATGTTGCGATTGTGATGAGTTTTTCATCCATTATTTCAGGCTCCTAATCCTACGGCTTTTCTTACGCGGGCGAGTGTCCGGGCGGCGACGGTCCTTGCGCGCTGGGCGCCTTTCGCGAGGACTTCCTTGACGTAATCGGGGTCGCTTTCAAGCTCGGCGCGTTTGTGTCGATAGGGTTTGAAGTAATCTATCATAAGCTCTGCGAGGCGTTTCTTTGCCTCGCCGTACCCCAAGGGGCCGGTTCTGTATCTGTTTTCCCAGTCGGCGAGTTCGGCAGGCTCGGCGACGAGCTTGAGGAGGGCGAAGACGCTGCACTTTTCGGGGTCCTTCGGCTGCTCGACGGGCGTGGAGTCGGTTACGATTCGCATGATCTTTTTCCTGACGCCTTTTTCGGGCTCGAAAATTCCGATGGTGTTTCCGTAGCTCTTGCTCATTTTTCTTCCGTCGATTCCCGGTACGACGGCGACGGATTCGATGATGTATTCTTTGGGAAGCGTGAGTATGTCGCCGTAGGTATTGTTGAATCTGAGGGCGATGTCGCGTGTGACCTCGATGTGCTGTTTCTGGTCTGCGCCTACGGGTACAAGGTCGCTATCGAAGATGAGGATGTCGGCGGCCTGGAGGACGGGATAAGCGAAGAGCCCGTGATTCGGGCTCATGCCCTGGGCGACCTTGTCCTTATAGCTTGTGCATCGCTGGAGGAGGCCCATTGGCGTGATACAGGAGAGCAGCCAGGCGAGTTCGACGACCTGCGGGACGTCGGACTGCTTCCAGAAGACGGTTTTTTCCGTGTCGAGGCCGAGCGCGATGTAGTCGGCGGCAACGTCAAAGGTGTGCTGAGCGATGTCGGCGGGGGAGGGATTGCCGGTGAGGGCGTGGTAGTCGGCGATGAAGTAGAAGGCCTGGTTTTCAGCCTGCAGCTGGAGGTGCTGGCGCATCGCGCCGAAGTAATTGCCTATATGAAGGCGGCCTGACGGCTGAATGCCTGAAAGAACTCTCAAGATATTAGCTCCTTAAAAGACGCCAGAGAACGCAGGATCCGGGGCAAGGATACCGCCATGAGTGGTAATTGTCAAGATTTATGAAATAGCAGCGGCGATTTGGCTGGGGCATGCGGGAATTTATGTGCACGCCGAGGGGGAGGTTATGCTTTTGCGTTCCATTATTATGACGGGCAGGATGCGCGGTCGCGGTCAAAATCGAGCAAGTTAAGCTTTCGGAGAAAAGCAGAGAAAGGTCGCAGCGACACTTGTTTTTTCAGCATCTTGTGGTATTATGGAATAGCGAACTGGAACTGAAGGCAAATGATGGGAGTAAAAAGGAGGATTACCGTGGATAAGAGCACAGCGGCATTTGTCTGTGTATTGCTGATGGGGGTGGTTTTTTCGGGTGCGACGGGGGGCGAGCGTGACAAGGTGGTCATAGAGGAGGGATTTATCGCGAATTCTTTCAGTCCTTTTGCTCATGCTCCGACAATAGTGGAAACCAGGAAAAGCCAAAGACTGGTCGTTGCGTGGTTCGGAGGCTCTCGTGAGGGTGAGAACGATGTCTCAATCTGGGTGAACCACAAAGATAAGGATAGCTCGACGTGGTCCAAACCGTACGAGCTTGATGACGGAGACGGCAGGCCCTGTTGGAATGCGATTCTGGTCCAGCCAAGTAAGGGTCCGCTGCTTGCGTATTATAAAATAGGAGGCTCCGTGCCGGACTGGCAGGGTTATGTCAGGACATCCGAGGATGAAGGGCTGAACTGGTCTGCTCGTCTTCAGTTGCCGGAAAGTTCGGCCGATGTTCACAAAAAAACGCATGGTCGTTTTCTGGGCCCGACGAAGAACAAGCCTTTGGAGCTTCCGAATGGTTCGTTGTTATGCGGTTCGAGTACGGAAGAGGGCAATTGGAGAGTTCACATGGAGCTGGCCGGGCCGGGTGACTACGTGAACAAGTTCGAGCTGCTCGGGCAGTTAGACGGCGAGGCGATTCAACCGACGTTCATAGTCCATTCTCATGACTACCGTATGATTCAGACGATTTGTCGGCATCACACTCCGGGCGCGGTTGCGCGTCCTCTGACGGCAAAATCTTACGATATGGGCCGAACGTGGGAGCGGCTTTCGAATCTCAAGCTCGATGGTGTTTCTCCTTCAGGTTTGGATGCTATCACTATGACGAACTTAAACAGCGATAAGAAGAGATGGCATGTTCTCGCATACGCCAAGGGTGACGACCAGCAGCGATTGGCCGTCGCTGTCAGCAGCGACGGTGACAACTGGAACGAGGTGCTGCCTGAGTTGGAGTACATAGGTGAACACTCGGAGATGGAATATCCGTCGCTCATTCAGAGTCAAGACAGACTGGTGCATCTTGTTCTTGCCTGGGGACATTCCTCGAAAATAAAGCATCTGATTCTCGATCCGTGGGTGCTGACGGGAGAAAGAAGAGAGGGTCTGATTACAGCCGACGTCAACGGTGACGGCGTAGCCAATTTTCTCGACTTTGCTATGGTTTTAGAAACAATTTCTGGTCCTGCGAATTAGGCGCGGGCCCTGTGCACCGGTTGGGGGGGGCAGGGGTGGGATTTTTTTTTGTCTTGCCAAACAGCTGTGAACTGAGGTAGAATGTCATCTATGTGAGGCGAGGTTCGCTCAGGCGGCGCCTGGTCCGGCAAAAGGTTTGTTTATTTCCTGGAGTGTTGGTTAATGTGGTGTCTGCGATTGACATTGATCTTTACGTTTGTGTGGTTACTGGGGTGGTGCGATGGGGGTATATGCCGGGCCGCTGAGCAGCAGGACCTTGAAAAGTCAGTGGTGTTGATTCGAAGCGCCAAGCAGGACTTCAACTATACCACTCCGTGGAAGCAGGCCCCGATGAGCCAGGGGATCGGGTCGGGATTTATCATCGCAGGCAAAAGAATACTTACAAACGCCCACAACGTCAGTAACGCCAGGTATATAGAAGTCAAAAAGGAAAAGGCTGCGAAGCGTTATCGCAGCCGGGCGGCGTTTGTCGGGCACGATTGCGACCTTGCGATACTGACCGTTGATGACGAGAGTTTTTTTGAAGGGACCGTGGAATTGGTGTTGGCGGGGATACCGAAGATAAATACGACGGTTTCGACGTACGGTTTTCCTGTTGGCGGCAGTCGGATCAGCGTCACCGAAGGAGTAGTATCACGGATAGAGACGGATATTTATTCTCACAGCGGGGCGGATTCCCACCTTGTTATACAAACCGACGCGGCAATCAACCCGGGCAACAGCGGTGGTCCGGTTATGCAGGGGTGCAAAGTGGTTGGAGTGGCCTTTCAGGGCCTGCGCCAGGCTGAGAACATCGGGTACCTGATTCCAACGACCGTGATCAGGCACTTTCTGGCTGACATCGAAGACGGCAAGTATGATGGGTTCGGAACGCTGGGTGTCAGGCTATACGCCGGTCTACACAGCACAAGCTACAAGAATTATCTGAAAGTGCCGCCGCAAGAGGACGGAACGGTTGTAGTCTCCACGATGATGCACAGCTCTGTCGAGTCGATACTTCGAGCGGGAGACGTAATCACGCAAGTAGACTCTTACAATGTCGACAACGACGAAATGGTGGAGATGTACGGTCTGACACTGCACCTTACTGAAGTGATCGAGACCAGACAGGTGGGCGAAACCGTAGAGCTGACGTTCTATCGCCAGGGCAAGTTGATGAAAGAGTCGGCGACGGTGGAGTTGAACAGGCCAATTCTGGAATACGCGCGTCAGTACGACCGGCGGCCGCGTTACGTTTGCTTTGCCGGGCTGACATTTATTCCCGTGACACGAAATTTTCTCGAAACGTGGGGACGTGACTGGCTGACCGATATACCTTACTACCTGCGATACCTGTTCTACAATTCGATGCAGCTCAACACCGACAGGGAGCGCGAAGAGTACGTGGTTCTCGCCGAGATTATGCCGGATGAGGTGAATTCGTACGCCGACGATTTTGCTGACAACCCGGTTGAGAGCATAAACGGAACGACAATCCACAGCCTTGAGGAGGTGGGCGCCGCGTTTGAGCAGGTGAACGGTGATTTTCACGTGATAGAGTTTATGGGCAGTAACCATCCTCTAATCATAGACGCTCAAGAGGCGCAGTTGAGACGGGCAGAGATACTGAGCAAGTACCACATACCGGCCGAGAGCCGCCTGGAGAAAGATTTATGAAAAAACGAACGGTTCTCATACTCATCATTTCGCTCGGTTTTTTTATCGACTTCCGACCGCAGGCAGGCGCCGCCGAAAACAAGCGGGTTGATATGACCGAGGCAATGAAGCAATCGATCGTTTACTTAAACACTTTCTTTTACGGTTACGAGCAAAGCCAGCCATGGAAGCACAAAGACCTGTCGGAAAACCAGGCGTGTGGTTGTGCGGTGGGTGAATATGAGGTGCTTACGACGGCCTGGAATGTTGCAAACGTGGCCTTCATAAAGGGGCTTAGATACGGGCAAAACGAGTTTATCGGTGCGAGAGTCAAGGTGGTCGATTACGAAAGCAATTTATGCCTGATCGAACTCGATCCCAATGCGATGGAAAAACCTCTGGAACCGCTTTCATTCGGTGAAGACTACCACAAAGGGGCTGAAGTCGATTTTTACTGGCTTTCCTCGGGCAATCATTTATACAGCGGACGAGGTTATCTTGACCACGCGAGAGTTGAAAAGACAAACATCTCATACGAAAGACGCCTCCATTACATAGTCGCCAACACGTCCAGCCGCACAGGTATTGGACAGCTTTACTGTGTCGGTTCGGAGCCGATCGGTATAGCCTGCTGGTCAAACGAGAATAAGGAAGCCGGTCTTATTCCCGGAGAGTTAATCAATAAGTTTTTGGCTGATGCGGCTGATGACAATTATAAGGGATTTGGAGTAGTTGGTTTTAAGACTTCCGAGTTGCTTGACCCGGCTATGCGTTCCTTTCTGAAGATGCCGGCTTCGTTGAAAACAGGCGTTCTTGTAACCGACGTTTACAGCATAGGAACCGGCAGTGATGTGCTGAAAAAGGCTGACGTTATATTAGGGATTGACGGGAACAGTCTAAATTCTTACGGCCGATTCGTGCACCCGAAATACGAACGCTTGTATTATCATCACCTGATAACGAGCAGAGGCGTCGGTGAAACGGTTTTGTTCGAACTTTGGCGCGAGGGCAAGCAGATAGTGGTGGAAGCTGAGATCAAGAACTTCAAGGCGTGGGAAATGCTGGTGCCGTATCATGAGTTCGACCGACAGCCGGAATACGTGGTGACGGGCGGATTCGTTCTGCAAAAGCTTACGCGTGAGTACCTGATGGAATGGGGCGATGACTGGAAGGGGAAGGTCAGGCCGCACCTGTATCATTACTATCGCGACGCCGCATTCAAACCCGGTCCTGAACGCAGTGATATTGTGATACTGAGCTACGTGCTGCCGGCTGATATCAATCTGGGGTACCACGATCTCAGGCAAATCGTCGTCGAGAAGTATAACGGGATGGCTATACGTTCCATAGGGGACGTGCTGACGGCCCAGAAGCTGAATCCGGATTCCAGATATGACGTGATAGAATTTGAGATGGACCAGCCGACGGTCGTTATCGATCGCGAGCAGTTGCCCACAGCCGATATGGTCATAAGCAAAAACTACGGCATAAACAAGCTCGTAAATGTCAATCAGTAGTGTTTCGATTTGGGGTTTCCTGGTTTTCGATGAGGTCTTTGATGGGCTGTAAGGATGCTGGTTTTCCTGATGCGGTATTGCCAGGTCAGGCCGGCTGTGCTTCGAATGGGGTTCGATGGGCCTTAGTTTGCCAAGACAGTTTTCGGAAGGTGTGACAACGAAATTGTTTGCGAATTAACTGCTTTCCATCTAAAATCCTCCTGAAGAGTGAATTCTATAAAAGGGGAAAGCCATGTTAGCCAGGCTGCACAGTGTAGCGCTCGAAGGTATAGATGGAATAATCTGCGAGGTTGAAGTCGACGTGGCCAGAGGCGGTTTCGAAAGGTCGGTCATCGTCGGTTTGCCCGACGCGGCAGTAAAGGAAAGCGTCGAAAGGGTCAAGAGCGCTATAATCAACTGCGGCTACAAGTATCCCAAGACACAGTCGGTCGTGAATCTTGCGCCGGCGGACATCAAGAAAGAGGGGCCGGCGTTTGATTTACCGATCGCGCTCGGGATGCTGCTCGGCTCGGGCGCCTTTGCGAGCACGGTTCTAACGAAGTATGTTATTGCGGGCGAGTTGGCGCTTGATGGAAGAGTCAGGCCTGTTGCCGGTGTTCTGAGCATGGCTATGACGGCGGAGACGGGCGGATTCAGGGGTATAGTCGTGCCTTTGGAGAATGCTCAGGAAGCGGCTGTTGTCCAGGGTATCGATGTTTACGGCGTTGGCTCCTTATCGCAGGCTGTGGGTTTCTTGTGCGGGCAGTTGCCTCTGGAAACGACCTCGATCGACCTCGATGAGATATTCAATATTGAAAGCCGGTACGATGTCGATTTCGCCGATGTGAAGGGACAGGAAAGCGTCAAGCGAGCCTTGACCATCGCGGCGGCCGGTGCACACAATATTCTGATGATCGGGCCACCGGGGGCAGGCAAGACAATGCTGGCCCAAAGGCTGGCCACTATTCTGCCGCCGTTGACGTTGGCCGAATCACTTGAGACAACACGGATATATTCTGCGGTTGGCTTGTTGGGCAAAGGCAAGGCTCTGCTGGCTACCCGGCCGGTTCGAATGCCGCATCATACCGCAAGCGGTCCGGCACTGATTGGCGGGGGAACAAACGCCAGACCCGGCGAGCTGTCACTTGCCCATCACGGAATTCTGTTTCTCGATGAGTTTGCCGAATTTCCGCGTCACGTTTTGGAGATGATTCGCCAGCCTCTGGAAGACGGCGCGATCACCGTATCCCGGGCCAAACGGTCAAACTCGTATCCCGCAAGCTTTATTCTCGTGGGTTCGTGCAACCCCTGCCCGTGTGGATATTACGGGTCCAGTTATAGGCGATGCAGGTGCACGCCCAACCAAATAGAGCGATACTTGTCGAAGATATCGGGCCCGTTGATGGACAGGATCGACATTCACGTGGAAGTCCCCGCGGTCACATTCGGTAAATTACGTTCGAAGGCGAATCGTCCGGATTCAGCAGCAATAAGAGCAGAGGTAATAAAGGCCAGGGCCATCCAGGCAAAGCGCTTCGGCGAAGGCACGCTCTCAACCAATGCGAGGATGAGTCATAAACAGGTTGAGAAGTTCTGCAGGCTCGACTCGACTTCGGAAATGATGCTCAAGCACGCGATGGCTGAATTCGGCCTGTCCGCCCGTGCTCACGACAAAATTTGTAAAGTGGCCCGGACAATAGCCGATCTTGACAACGTGGAAAGCATTAAGCCCGAACACATCGCCGAGGCAATCAGCTACCGCAAATTGGACAGAAAACTGTGATATGCCTGCGACTGAGCAGGCGTGCCGGGAAGGCGTTTTTTTGTTGTCTTTGAGTTTTTTCGCTTCCAAGGGCCTTGACAGGATAATTGGCCAAGTGCTACTATCTGACGCCGCGATGAAAATGCGGGCAGGTAGCTCAGTCGGTAGAGCAACGGACTGAAAATCCGTGTGTCGGCGGTTCAATTCCGCCCCTGCCCATTGTTGATTCCCTCATTCCAACCGCTGCCAAATGGTCACTTTTCTTGCCTAACCTTCTGCTGTGCAGGCGGTTACGGCCACCACTATTCTCTCTGGGATTCTTCTGCTTGTTGCCAACTTTTGCCGACTGGTTACTTTCAGAGTAAGCAGAAGGTGTCCGTTTGGGTGTCCATTTCGGTGTCAACTTTTCTGAGTTATTTCCGACTACATCAATCGGCCGATTATCTGTGCCGGTTCTCAAAGCGGCCGCTCGATTCTTTTCCATGCTTTTCCCATCAAGACCAAGTTTCGGCAGCCTTTCGACGGCCCGTCGTTCGTCGTACAGGCCGACGTGCGAATAGACGTCTAAAGTCAGCGCGCTTGTACTGTGCCGCGCCAGCGTTTGTGCTTCTTTTGCCGTCGCCCCGCTCCGGATTACATGAGTGCAGAACGAGTGTCTGCACGCATGGAAGTCCGCGTACCGCCCGCATTCATCCTGATAAGGTATTCCGGCAGCCTCAAGGTCTTTGCGGAGCATTTGAGCGCCTTTGGCCTCGTTGAATTTCGGAAATATCCTGTCCTTCATGGAAAACGCATCTTCGGCAAACCACTGCCTGAATTGGTCCGCCACGTCTCTGCGCAGCGGTAAAGTGACTTCCTTGTCGTTTTTTGCGTAAGCCACAGTGACTGTAATGGACGGCTCGGATTCGCTGAGATCTAACCGATGCCACGTAAGGGATCCCAGTTCCTTAGCTCGAAAACCTATGGTCAGCGCCAACAGGTAGAGCATGTACCGCTGCCTGCCGCTAAGGTTGTGGTGCTTGCCGTTTTCAAGTGTCACAGTCAGGAGTTTGTTTATTTCCTCCGGCGTCAAGGCTCGCCGTTCGTGACGGACATCCTTCTTGGCGTTCCGCCCTTTCAGGTGCAAAAGCGGGTTTTCATTTGTTCTTTTGTCGGCCACCATCCAAGAAAAGAAGTTCTTTGCGGCGGTAAGGTAATGGTTACAACTCTTTATACCCAGCCCTTCTTCTTTCCGTTCCCCAAGATACCGCTGCACCTTCGACGCCTGGACCTCCGGGGTATAAACGAACTTGCACCCTGCAAGTATGAACCGCACCCGGTTATGAGTCAGCCTTGCATAATCCGCCGAATCACCTTTATCCAGAAGGTATTGTCTGAAGTCCTTCAGGTGCTCGGTAAGCGGCCTTTTGTGTTCGTCGCTATATGGATTCACCACCCCCGCTTTTGCCAACTCTATTTCCTTCGCAAGCTGCGCTGCCCGCTGTTCGCTTGCGGTCTTGTCCCGAAAAAGCGGTATCGTCCGCTTTATCCCGTCCGCATCCGTGAGCCAGACGTACCATTTTTGAGACTGTCGCACGACGGTCTTGCCGTTTCCAAGCTTGATCTTTCGCTTTCGTTTGAATATGAACATGATATCACCTCAAATTTCTGACAACAGCCAGTCTATAACCGGCAGTAACATGACTGTCCAACCGCTCAATTCAAACCAGTCCGGAATCCAGTTTCTTCTTAATCTCACAGGCCCCACCCCCTGACCTACTAGCGCATGTTCGTCACTTGAGGGGTTGTTATCGAGGTTAAATCGGCGTTCTTTGGGTGATAAAGCGGGTTTTATGGTTGAGCAACAATTTGTGTAGTGACAATATTTTATCGTCGTACCT
>Ga0180437_10002087_pt1 | contig 32743 bp, 25 predicted proteins | sample SS_ome_4_FD_132410 | JGI IMG/M metagenome (GOLD analysis project Ga0180437, IMG submission 132410) | Hypersaline lake sediment archaeal communities from the Salton Sea, California, USA - SS_3_D_1 metaG | ecosystem: Environmental > Aquatic > Non-marine Saline and Alkaline > Hypersaline >... | reverse complement strand
GGCCACGACGGCGCCGCCGGACTGACCGTCCGGCGCGAGCGCTTCGAGCCCTTCCGGGCCGCCTTCCTCCAGGCCGCCGAGGCCCGGGGACTCGTGGGCCTCAAAGGCCACCGCTCCGTGGGCGGCTGCCGGGCCTCGATCTATAACGCGATGCCCATCGAGGGCGTCGAGGCCCTGACCGAGTTCATGCGGGATTTCCAGGAGAAGAACGGGTAGGGCAGAAAAGAAGGATCCGAACAGAAGGGAACGGAGGGAACGGAGCAGCCGAGGGTCGGCCGGAAGTTCACGGGGGCCTTCGAGACACCCTTCGTTTCCTCCGTTACCTCCTGTTCAGATCCCCGTGTGGTGGAATCAGTCGCCGGTGTCTTCTTTGTCCGGCGTCTTCTTCTCGTCGGCCGATTTCTTCTCCAGGTTCAGCGACGCCGAATTGATGCAGTAGCGCAGCCCGGTGGGCTTGGGGCCGTCGGGGAAGACGTGGCCGAGGTGGGCGCCGCAGCGGGGGCAGAGGACTTCGGTGCGGCGCATGAAGTGGGAGAAGTCGGGGGCGGTCTGGACGGCCTCCTTGTCGATCGGCTCGTAGAAGCTCGGCCAGCCGCAGTGGGCGTCGAACTTCGACTCGGACGAGAACAGCTCCAGCCCGCAGCCCACGCAGCGGTACGTGCCCTCGGTCTTCGTGTTCCAGTACTTGCCCGTAAAGGGGCGCTCGGTCCCTTTGCGCCGGGTGACCTGGTACTGCTCGGGCGTGAGGCGTTTCCGCCACTCGGCGTCGGAGATCTTCTTCCAGTCGATCTTTTCGGCGGCCTCCGGCGACGTCTGCTTCTCTGCGCCGTGGGTCGAAGCCGGGTTGGTGCGGGGGGCGGGCTCGTGCACCTGGCCTTCCTCCTGGCTCGGCGGGGTGGTCTTCTGCTTCGGTGAGGCTGCGGACGGGCCCGGGGACTGTCCCGATTTTCGCGCAGCGAAAATGGGACTGTCCCCTTCCGGGCGCGGGCCGCCGGCGTCGCTCGTAAGCACCGACCAGCCAACCAACAGCCCCACGGCCACCGTCACCCCGACCACGGACCAGCGTCGGGAATTCATCGTTTCGCTCCTCGCAAGGTAGTCCTGGCCGAAAGCGGTTTTTTGACAGGGTCGCTAGACATTATAAGGGCCGCACGCTTGCGCGGCAAGCCCGCCCCCTCGTGTGATCGGCCGACGTACGAAAAGCACGCCAGGCGTGTTTTGGGCGAGACGCCGGTGCGCGGCCTCGTCTGGCAGGGCGAGACGGCTACGGTGGGGCCTCGCCTCGCGGAGCGAGACGGCTGCGGTGCGGCGATCAGCGGACCCAGCCGCGTCGCCCGGCCGGCCCCAGGATCACCCACGCCCGGCCGATGATCCGCTCGGGCGGGACCGGGCCGTTAAACCGGCTGTCGTCCGAGTCGCGGCTGTCGTCGCCCAGCACGAAGTACCCGTCGCCGCAGTCGACCACCTGGTCCTGGATCAGCTTGCCGAAGGGGAAGTAGTGCAGGAAATCGAGCCTCTCGGGCGGCGGGACTTCCCGGCCGTCGATGAAGATCCGCCCGCCGCGGCGCATCTGGATCCTTTCGCCGGGGAGGCCGACCACGCGCTTCATGACCTCGCCGCCGCCGTCCGGACGAAAAGTGACCACTTCCCAGCGCCGCGGCTGCCGGAACCAGTAGCTGACCTTCTCGGTGAGCACCCGGTCGCCGGTCTCCCAATCTTCGCCCTGAAGCGTGGGCGCCATCGAGCCCGAGACGACCCGGCTGTAGCTGAAGCAACAGAAGTAGACCACCGTCCCCAGGCCGACCAGGGCGAATCCCCGTTCGGCCTGGCGCATCACCCAGCGCACGCCCCGCCAGACGGTCGTGGTTGCCCGCGCACGCTCACTCATCCGAAGCGGTCCTTTCGCCCTGGCGCGCTTCGGCCGCCTCGGCGCAGAGGGCCTCGTCAGCGGCGATGGCCTGCTCGATCTGGGCCTGGCGACGCTCCCACTCGAGGCGAGCCGAACGCGTGGCACCCCTGCACGATTGCGTCGTTAAGCTGCACATCGTCAGCAGCACGCCGCTGCCGGCAATCACGGTGAGCAACGAGGTCATCAGCCCGGGCCCGGCAGACTCCGCGGTGCGGGCCACGGGCACGGGCGGACCGGCCGGGTCGAAGACCGGCTCGGCGGTGGGCTCGGGCAGCGGCTCGCGCCGGCCCGCGGCACGGGCCCCTTCGTCAAACGGCTGCTCTGCATTCTGCATGACACGGCTCCTTATGATGAGAGGCTGGAAACGGGCAGAAGAGACTCCTCGCGCGCCCGGCCGAGAACTCGGGCGGTCTCGCGGTACAATACCCGGTCGAGCATGCACAGAAGCCCGTCGGGCCGCCGCACGTCGCCGGTGCGCACGTAGTTGCTGCACCGGCAGGTCGTCTGGCACTGGCCCTGGATGGCACAGGCCGAGCAGCCCTCGGCCGCTCGGCTTGGGGCGGCCATGCGACGGAAGGGCCCGGCGTCGAGCGCGTGGCCGGCGAGACGCATCGGATTGCCCGACGAGTCCTCGCCGATCAAACGCTCGCAGGGATAGAGGTTTCCCGACGGGGCGACCGCCAGCTCGCCGTCGCCGAAGCCGCAGCGGGCCGTGGGCGACTCGGGGATGCCGGCCAGACGGGCCGCCTTCTCGTCGAACCACCCCACGCTGCAATCGGGCAGCCCCGCCCGCCACACGTCGGCCGCCCGGGCCAGCGATCGCTGCAACCCGGCGGCGTCGGCGCGGCTCCAATCGGTCCAGAGGTCCAGGGCCAGGTCGACGTGGCGGACCCCCTCGGCGCGCAGCCACGCGATGCCCTCGGGGAGCGACTCGGCCGTGTCGGGCCGAACGACCATCATCACGCGCACGGCCACGCCCGCGTCGAGCAGCCGGCGGATGGTCGTTTGCACGAGCTGCGACGTGCCGCGTCCGTCGGGCAGGCGGCGATGCCGGTCGTGGACCTCCGGCAGCCCGTCGTGGCTGACGGTAATCTGCGCGCCGGGCCGGGTCATCACCCCCCATGCCTCGCGGTCGGTGCGCGTGCCGTTGGTGGTCAGGTTCACTTCGAGCGCGACGCGGGCCAGGGCGGTGCGCCGGGCCGCCAGCTCGATCATGGCGGCCACGAACCCGGCGCGCAACAGCGGCTCGCCGCCGAAGAAGCCCAGCTCCAGCGTGCCGCCCGGGCGGATCGACGCCACGGCCCGCTCGACGGCCGCGCGCCCCACGGCGGGGCCCATCGCCCGGCCGGTCTTGGCCCCCGTGTAGCAATACGAGCAACGGAGGTTGCACGCGTGCGTAACCATCAGTACGAGACCGAATCGCTCGTACATGGCAGATGCCTCTCTGGGCGCCGCTTGGCGGCCGACCGCCGCCGGGCGGCGCGTGCAACGACCCTCTGGTGTCGAGCCCGCGCGGCGCGAGGCTCGGTCCGAACGGCCGCTGTCTCTGTTCCCATCCGTGCCGCCGAGCGAAACGAGCCCGAGAACCGGCCCGCCGGCGGCCAGATTTGCCACCCGTTAGTATAGCGAAGAACTCGCACCGACGCAACCGGCTCGCGGCGCCGGTGGCCTTGCGGCTTCCGGGCACAGAAGTCGGCCGCCACCTTTTCCCCCTGCCCCCCGATCGTGTATAGTGTCGTGTGGAGCATGTCCCGCAACGAAAAAGGGACCAGGTTTGTTTTGTGCAAAGCACGCTGCGGGCTGTTCCGGCAAAACAAACCTGGTCCGTTTTTCGTGGCCGCCATCGACCGGGCCTTGCCATGAAGTGCCCCTTCTGCCACTCGGACAACGACCGCGTGATCGACACGCGGGCCAGCGAGGATGGCTTTGCCATCCGGCGCCGGCGGGAGTGCTCGGACTGCCGCCGCCGCTACACGACCTACGAGCGGATCGAGCACACCACGGTCAAGATCGTCAAGAAGGACGGCACACGCGAGCCGTTCGACCACGCCAAGATGAAGCAAGGTCTGGAGAAGGCCTGCTGGAAACGGCCCATCTCCGACGCCCAGCTCGAATCGATCATCGCCGAGGTGGAGAACGATCTGGAAGCGAACTTCGACGCCGAAGTGGAGAGCCGGCACGTGGGCGAGCTCGTGATGCAGCACCTCCGCGAGCTGGACGAGGTGGCCTACGTCCGCTTCGCCAGCGTGTACCGGCAATTCAAGACCGTCCACGACTTCGTCAGCGAGCTGCAGCCGATGCTGGCCGAGTCCCGCGAGCTGGCGCGGCGATTGCGGCGCATGGAACAGGATGAGGGATGAGTGACAAGCCGGGCAGACGGCGGCTGCCCCTTCGTGCGCAGGCAGATTCGAATATCGAAATGCGAAATCCGAAACAAATCCCAAACTCCAAAGCCCGCAATGCTCAAGTGCCGGCCCGCGCGAGGTGAGAAAGCCAGCTACCGCCGGTCAGCGGGTTTCGAATTTCGATCATTCGGATTTGCGATTTGTCTCGGATTTCGTGCTTCGGATTTCGGATTTCCAACATGGGTCGCCGCCCCGCGCATTTCACCGCTGAACACCCTGCGTCCCGCTTTCTTCGCCGAGGCCCCCTGCTGATCTCCCTGGGCGCGGCGATGGCCGTGATCGTCACGTTGGGGCCCTCCGGTTCGGGGCCGGGAGTGACCTGTGACGAGCCCTATCACGTGGCGCAGGGCAAGAGGCTCGTTGCGGCGCTGGGAGAGCAGGGCCTCGGGTTCTTCCTGCCTGAGAACATACGGCGGAACTTCCCCTGGCACGATGGAGGGCCGCCGGTCCAAGGGCCGTTGGGCCACTGGATTCTCGGGACCGTACACCGGGCGTTCGATCCGGCGCCTGACGAGCCCGGGGCGATCTCCGTCGCCGGGGCCCGGTTCGCGCCGGCGATCTGCTTCGGCTTCACAGTGCTCCTGGTGGGGCTCTGGACGGAGGGGATCGCGGGCCTGCTGGCCGGAACGGTCGCTGCCGCCGCCGTAGCCCTTTCGCCGCGCCTGTTCGCCCACGCCCACCTGGCCTCGCTCGACACGATCACCACCCTGTTCTTCGTGGCGGCGCTGGCCGCGGTGGCAAAAGCCGCGCGCGGGACGGGCGGCGCCAAGACGTGGCAATTCGCCGCGGCGGGGGCCGTGTGGGGGCTGGCCGTGCTGGTCCGCCTGCACGGCCTGTTGCTCGTGCCGCCGGTCGCCGCGTGGCTCGTGTGGCGGTTTCGCAAAAGGGCCTGGCTGCCGCTCCTCTTGTGGTTTTCCGCCGGGGCGGCCGTCGTTTTCGTCCTCTGGCCTTGGCTGTGGCTGGCGCCCTGGGAACACTCCTGGAAATACGTGGCCAGCGGCACTGACCGACAACCGCTCCACCTGTTCTACCTCGGGCAGGTCTGGGCCGACCGGGACGTGCCCTGGCACTATCCGAGTGTGATGTTCCTGTTGACCGTGCCGCTGGGGCTGTTGCTCTTGGGGGCTCTTGGGCTGTGGGCAAAGCGACCACGGGGCCGGGACAACCGTTCTGACAAGGGCCGCCATGCCCGTACGCGCGCCGACTCCGGCGCTGCGAACGGCGGCGAGCTTGCGCTGGCGGCCGGCACGCTCCTCTGGGTGCTCCTGGTCTTCTCCTGGCCGGGCGTGCCGGTGTACGACGGCGTGCGGTTGTTCTTGGTGGTCTTCCCGCTCTGGGCGATCGCGGTCGGCGTTGGGGCCCGATGGCTCGTTGAGCTGCCGACGCTGGCGGCCAGGCGCAGCCGCACGGCTCGCCTGGTCGGGCTCTCCGTGCTGGTGGTCGGCCAGGGGCTGGGGACGCTCGTGTACCACCCTTGCCAGTTGAGCTACTACAACCTGTTGGCCGGCGGGCTGTGGGGGGCGTCGCACTTGGGTTTCGAGGTGTCGTACTGGGGCGACGCGGTGGGCGAGCCGATGCTCGCCGAGGCCGCGGCCCGATCCGGCGGCGGCCCGATCCTCTTCGCGCCCTCGCTGGCCGGCTACCAGGTGGCCGGAGTCAACCTCTCCTCGCCGGCCTTGGTGAAGGACCGCCTGGAGTTGGTCGGCTTCGACCGCCGCCGTCCGGAGCGAGCGCAGGCATGTCGCGTGGCGGTCGTGTACCACCGCCGGGCCGATCCGGAGCCGGTCGCGTGGGTCCTTCGCGAGGGTCAGGTGGTTTCGGAGTACTCCATCCAGGGGGTTTGGCTGTCTCGGGTGGTAGCACTGCCGAACAAAAAGGGGACAGGCGCATATATTAGGTGGTTTGGGATGGCCCCCGGAGCGGAGTTTGCGCAGATACCGCAATATAGGCGCCTGTCCCCTTTTTCCGTGATCGCCCCGAATCGAGGCGACCCGGCCCCTCGACGGACGGACCCAAGAGACTAGAATAGCATTAGCCCGCGCCCTGCCCTTCACCTGCCCCGACCCTCCGTGATGCAGAAGCTCACCCATTTCGACTCGCAGGGAGCTGCCCGCATGGTCGATGTGGGGGAGAAGGCGGTCACAGTGCGGGAAGCGCGGGCGAGCGGGTGCGTGCGGATGCGTGCCGAGACGGCCCTCTTGATTCGCCAGCGCGGCCTCGAAAAGGGAGACGTGCTGGGCGTGGCCCGGTTGGCGGGCATCATGGGGGCCAAGCGATGTGGGGAGCTGATTCCGCTTTGCCACAGCGTGGCCTTGGACACGATCGAGGTGTCGTTCCAGTTCCCGGATCAACAGAGCGTGGCCATCGAGGCGGTGGCCCGGGCCACCGCGCGCACGGGCGTGGAAATGGAGGCCCTCTTGGCCGTGACGACCGCGGCGCTGGCGATCTACGACATGTGCAAGTCGGTCGACCGGGCCATGGTGATCGAACGGGTGCGGTTGGAGGAGAAGTCGGGCGGGCGGAGCGGCCATTTTCGGAGGAGTTCGTAGTGCTGCCGACGATTGACGGGCGGCGTGGATCAGGAATGAAGTCATGAAGCAATTGGCGGCGGATCGGGCGAAGCTTCCCACGCTCCTGGAGACGCTCTACGCCCCGATCCGCAAGGAGCTGGACGACGTCGAGAAGCTGCTCCGCCGCGAGCTGCGCAGCGACCACGCCTTCGTCGACCGGCTGGCCCGACACGGATTCCACCTGGGCGGCAAGCGGCTCCGACCCGCGCTGGTTCTGCTTTCCGGCAAGATGTTGGGCACCGCCGGCGAGGACCACCTGGTGCTGGCCGCCGCCATGGAGATGATCCACACGGCCACGCTGATCCACGACGACGTGCTGGACGAAGCCACGCTCCGGCGCCACCTCGAGACGATCAACTCTCGCTGGGACAACGAGGCCAGCGTGCTGTTGGGCGACTACCTGTTTGCCCGATCGATCTGCCTGATCAGCCGTCTGGACGACCCCTTCGCGTATCGCGCCATTAGCGAGGCCGCCCGGCTGATGTGCGAGGGGGAGCTGCGCCAGGTGGGAAGCCGCGGCGACTACGAGCTTTCGGAAGACGAGTACCTCGACATCATCGCCGACAAGACCGCGGCGTTGATGTCTTGCTGCTGCCGGCTGGGGGCCTATTACGCGGGCGGGGACGACGAGGCCTGCGAGGCGCTCGCCCGCTGCGGACACTACCTCGGCGTGGCCTTCCAGATCGCCGACGACCTGCTCGATCTGACCGGCGACGAGCGTGCCGCGGGCAAGTCGTTGGGAACCGACCTGGTCAAGCAGAAGCCGACGCTGCCGCTGATCCGGCTGCTCGAGGGGTGCAGCGAAGAGCGTCGGGCGGAGCTCGTCGAGCTGCTCTCCCGATCGGGCAACCACCGCGCCCCGGCCCTGCGCCCCTACTTCGACGAGAGCGACGCCGTGTCCTACTCCCGGGAGACCGCCGTTCGCTTTGCACGGCAAGCGGGCCGGGAGCTAGCCGCGCTGCCGTCCAGCCAGGCCCGCGACATGCTCCTGGGTCTGACCGAGTTCGTGGTCACGCGCAACCGGTAGGGGCTTCGCCCCGGTGGTAGAAGTAGGACCAAACGGGGAATCGCTTCGTACGACGGCCTTCCAAGGCCGTCGAACGTCGGCCGGCCGAAGCGTTACACCTGGCGAAGCGCGTTGGGCGCGCTTTGTGCGTGGTTTTGGGCGGGCCGCTTGTGACCGGGTTGGACAGGCGAGCCGCCTGTCGCAACAGTGGGCAGCCCATGGAAATCCCCATCATCGTGGTGAGCCTGGCCGGTCTGGCGTTGGGCGGACATCACTTCGTGGCCGCGGCGGCGGCCGTGGGGCGGCGGCTCGGCATGAGCCCGCTGCTGGTGGGCGCCACCATCGTGGCCATCGGCACGTCCCTGCCCGAGTGGGCCATCTCGGTCGGGGCGGCGCTTCGGGGCTACTCCGACCTCTCCGTGGGAAACGTGGTCGGCTCGAACGTCTGCAACGTCGCCCTGGTGCTGGGCCTAGCCGCAATGGTCACGCCGCTGGCCGTGGGACGCGCGGCCGTGCTGCGAGACGGGGCCGTGATGCTCGCGGCCACCGGCCTGTTGATCGCGGTCACGGCCGACGGAGTGATCACCCGGCCCGAAGGCGCCTTGTTGCTCGGCCTGGCGGTGCTGACCGTCCTGGCGCTGGTCGCCACCGGGCCTAGCGAGCCGGAGCCGGAGTCGGCCTTTCACTGGTGGGAGGTGGCCCGGGCGCTCGGCGGCCTCGCCCTGGTATTGGTGTCGAGCCACTTCTTCGTGGTGGCGGCCAAGGGGCTGGCCGACACCATGGGCATTCCGGAGTGGCTGGTGGGCGTGACCGTGGCCGCGATCGGCACCTCGCTTCCGGAGCTGGTCACTAGCCTGGCCGCGGCCTTTCAGGGCCGGGCGGGGATCGTCGTGGGCAACGTCCTGGGGAGCAGCACGATGAACGTGTTCTTCGTGCTGGGCACGGCGGCCGCGCTGCGCCCCATGCAGGTCGGGCAGTTCGCCGTGCCCGACGCCGCCATTTTCGCCGCGCTGATGCTGTTGCCCTGCGCATTCCTTTGGACACAGCTCCGGGTGACCCGCTGGGAGGGTGGCGTGCTCTTTGCGGTCGGGCTGGCGTGGTACGTGCAGCAGGTCGTGTGAACTGTGCCTCGGGGGCCGGGCGCGATCGCGCCGCGGGGCGTTGGCGCCGCCAAGAAAAAATTATCCGCCGCGGGGGTCTATCCGCGACGGGTTAGGTGGATCGGCGAATTTTGCTATGAACGCATCGAGGCCGGGCCCTCGCGGGGCCGCCTCAGACCAGCTCTTTCTTGGCGCCGATGAGCGTCCGCAGCCGCTCGGCCAACAGGGCCGCGTCGAACGGCTTCTTGAACGTCTCGTTGATCGCCGATCGGTCGAAGCTCACGGAACTGCCGTCGTCGGGCAACAAGGCGATCAGAATCACGTCGGTAAACTCGCTGTTGCGACGTAAGTTCTGGCAGATTTGCAGCGCCTCGGTCCGCCCGATGGAGAAGTCGACGATAATGCAGTCCGGGTGGAAGCTTTCGGCCTGGATCCCCGCATCGAATCCGCTGGCAGCCACGGCGACCTTAAAGGACCGCTCCAGAGGGAGCTCTCGCTTGAGGTTCTCGGTCAGGACCTGGTCCTGGGCCACGATCAGCACTTTGGCCATGGCCTCGTCTTCCAGGTCTCCCAACGGCATTCCGTGTTCCTTGAGGAACTTGATCAGATACTCGCGCGGAATGCGACGGTCTTGAGAACCGGGGATGCGATAACCCTTCAGCCGCCCCGAGTCAAACCACTTGCTGACCGTGCGGGGGGCTACCTTACAGATCTTTGCGACCTGACCAGTTGTGAAGACCTTCATCGCAGGCTCTCCGATAACTTTTCACGTTTGGTTTAGTATGCCCCGGCAGCCGCGCGGGCGCCGCCGCCGAGGCCTCATCGCCCCCTGCCTGCGGAACGCTTCAATCGTTCGCTCCGTCGGGCCCACCGGACAAGAGGCCGGTTGGCAGGTCCGCAAGCATCTGGGTCGGGGCCGTCCGTTAACCGCTTCTGTAGGCTCCGGCTCAGCTCCCTCTGATCCGCGCCGTACTTAACCAATCGGCAACCTGGGTATCCGGAAGCCAGAGAAAATCCGTAAAATAGAGAAGCTGCGGTCCAATCTTCCTACTACGAATCCCTCCGACTGCCGACACAATCCTCCGGCGAAACTGTCGGGAAGGGGAGAGGCCGCGCAGAGGGCCCGCCGACGAACGCTCGGCGGACCACCATCGCCATGGCCCTAAGGCAGATTCCCCCCTTCAGCCTACTCCGCCGGGTTGGAGCACTTGCGATGACTCCACTACGGAACAGGCCTTCCGATCATTTTCTTCGCCCCTAAGAGCGGTAGGACTTTAATGAGTTTCTCCTGTCGTAGCGGAAGCCCCAGTCGTATCGTCGATACCGAACCTGACAGGCGTGCCGGCTGTACGCCCGCTAGCAGACGGCCACGCGGAGAGGGAGGGACGGAGCGACGGAGAGAAGAGGAGAGGGAGAGAGGGGGCGAGGGGGAGATGCAGAGTGATAGCCGCGGGCGGAAGCCCGCGGGCAGGCACCACGGCGTGGGCTCCGGCTCCCTCACTGCAACGGATCAAACGGACTCCCCAGCCTCTCGTACCAGACGCTCAGCTCGCCGAGTTCCTCCTTCACCCGATCGCTGGGGTTGGCGAAGCGCACCGGGCGCGGGGCGACCAGGGCGGCCAACTGCGCGACGTCGAACGCATCGAGCAAGCCGAAGCAGAGCATCTCGGGCGTCTGGTTGGCGCCCCAGTTCCGCTCGATCACTTCCCGGAAACTTCCCAGCGAGTCGTGCAGCTCGACCCGGCCGATGGCCTTCTCCTCCAAGGCCGCGGCGACCAGCGCAACGACGCTGGTGCGCGGGCCCACCGCCACCACCGCAACGGGGGGCCGCCCTTTCTCGGCAACGCACCACCGGGCCGCTGCCGCCACCTGACTGGCCTGGAGCCCCAGCGGGCGCTCGCCCACTGCGGCCACCAGCAGGGCAAACAGGAAGTCGCGCTGCTGGATCGTCGACTCCCCGAAGTAGAATGGATCGATCGCCACCACGCGATGGCCGGCCTCGATCAACCGCGCCGCCTCCGCCGCTACACCGGCGCGACCGCCATCGGCCACCAAGATCGTCGTCTCGCGCGGGTCGCCCTTGGCCAGCTCGACGGCCGGCACGGTCCAGTGGCCGCCTATCTCGAGGCGCCAGAACGTGGCCTTCACGCCGCCCTGCTCCACCTCGTCTGCCTCCACCGCGGCAGTGACCTGATAGTCGAGCTTCGCTTTGACAATTTCGGCCAGGCGCGAGCGCCGCTCTTGCTGCCACGCCCGGGCGGCCGGCTCCTGCTCGGGCAGCTCCGCGTCGCGCGGCAGGTCCTCGCTTAGCGCCAGGGCCAGGCTGTGAAAATCCTCGTTCGCCTCGGGCAGCTCGACCCGGAGCTGCTCCTCGCTCTTAATCTCGTCGTCGCAGGGGATCTCCGTGGCGTCGAAGCCCTTGTCGCCGGCATAGAAGAAGTCGCCCAGCATCCGGTAAAACGCCTCGCGGTTCTCCCGCTCGTAGTTGTGGGTGCCGGGGTCGTGGTTGACGTGAGTGCGGGGCAGATCCTCTTTGCCAAAGAGCTTGTAGACCGGCCCGGCCGCCTCGACCAGCGGCGGCAGCGCGTAGCCTGCCTCGAAGCAGCAGTTGTCCTTCGCGTTGTAGATCAACAGCGCCGGCCGGGGGGCCAGCATGGCGGTGAGATGGGTGTAGTCGACCAGCGTGGCCAGGTCGTTGGGCGTTTGCTCCGAATCGCCCAGGTCCTTCAGGTGCCGGGCCCGGGTGCGAAAGCTCGAATAGCCGGCCACCGGGGTGGAGAGCTTCACCCGGGTGTCGAGCGCGCTGATGACGATCGTCTGCCAGCCGCCGCCCGAAAGCCCGGTGACGGCCACGCGCTCCGGATCGGCGTGCTCCAGGCCCAAGAGCACGTCCAGTCCGCGCTTCATCACCAGGTAGAACGGGGCCAGCCCGCTGGTGCCGCACAGGTCGAGCTGGTTCATCCGGTAGTGTACGAAGCCGTCGCCCCGCAACTGGCCCATGCCCAGCCAATCGGTGTTCAGGGCCAGCATCCCGCGCTTGGCCTGGTTGATGCAGCGGACCTGCTTGGGCGGGTACTGCTTTCCCAGGGCGGTATGGCCGTTGACGTTCAGCACGGCCGGGACCTTGCCGGCGAGCTTCTCCGGCTCGTAGAGCAGGGCGGGGACCCACAGGCCCGGCAACGCCTCGTAGCGGAGCTTCCTGATGCGGTAGCCCGGTCCGCCCTCAATGGTGTCAAGCCACTCGACCTTGGTTTGCGCGTCGCGCCATTCGGCCGCCCGGCCGCGGTAGACGATTTGCTCGAGCACCGCCCGGCGCAGCCGCTCGGCTTCCGTTTCCCATTCGGCGGCCGTCTTGACCTCGGGCATTGCCGGCACGCGCTCCTCGCAGAACTGCTGCACCTCGGCCATGGAAAGGGCCGGGCCGATGATCTCGCGCTCCAAGAGTGCCTTGATTTCACCCTGGTCCGCCGCGCTTAGCGCGGCGGCTGTGCCCAGGACGAGCCCCATCGAAATCGCGGCGACTTGCTTCGGCATAACGATCTCCCATGAAAGATGTTGTGGATTGCTCCGCATCCTCCCCACTCATACGTCCGGGTCCGACGCTTCCGGGGCGCGGGCCGGCCGTTGCGTCGCTTCGAGCTCCCTGCCGGCTGCGCGGCCCGTCAGGACCTCGGGGCCCGACAATGGTATGTACACCCCCACGGCCTCGAAGCCGCTGCCGGCCACCGCCAGGCCGATCAAATCCTGGGCCGAGAGGGTCAGTCGCCCGGCGCGGGGGGTAAGCGGCAGCGTGATTCCCCCGATGCCGTCGTAAGTGCGGTAGATCACCTCGGTGCACACCAGCCGGTCGGCCCGGGTGAAGTCGAAATCGAAGTCGTAGGGCTTGCCCTCGTGGAACATGCCCCGCGCCAGGGCGGCGGCGAGCTGCTCGGGCGCGAGGCGCGGACGGAGCGCGGCCACCGCGTCGGCACGCAAGGGCGAGGCGGTCGAGCGGATCCATACTCCGTCCTTGAGCGCCTCGAGCACGCGGTGCGGGCCGGGCTCCTGCGGCTTAAGCAGCTTGGCCCAGCGGGGCCGCACGTTTTCGTGGTCGGCGATGCCCAGCCGCCCAAGGTCCTCCGCCTCGCCCAGGTAGAGCGCGGCGTGCTTGAAGTAGCCGGGCAGGAAGTAGTTCGTCAGCGCGTGCTCCTTGCGCGTCAGTATCACGTCGCCGGGTCGGAGCAGCGTGCGCAGCCCGGCCAGCACGGGCTCGGGCAATTGCGGGCGGTGGCCGCGGCGGAGGTACTTCTCGGCGGCCAGCGAGCCGGCCAGCTTGTGGATGCCCCACAGGGCCCGGCCCAGCAGCCCATAGCGCAAAACCCCCACGGCCCGGCGCGAACGCTCCTTGAGCCGGGCCTTGACGTAGCGGCGCACCGGAACGTCCAACCGCCCGCGCAGCCGCTCGATCGTCTCCCAGACCGGCTCCATCAGCGGCCCCCGCGCCCGCCGTTGCAGATCATCGCGATGGGTCTCGAAGTACCGGGCCGCGTGGTAGAGGTGCCAGGCGTGGCGCGGGCTGGTCAGCGACTTTTGCACGGTGTCGTAGGTGCCCGGCGGGATGCCGAAGTGCGACTCCGGCTCGTTCAGCTTGCGCCGCACGAGCGAAAGCGGCTCGAACGCCTCGCGCACGAACCGGGCCGCGTCGACCAAGAGCACCGCCGCGCCGAAGGCCACCAGGAACGCCTCGGGGGCCCGGTCCTCGGGCAGCTCGGCCGCCTCGCGGAACTCGAGCACCACCTCGAACAGCGCCGCCCGCGACTGCCAGTACGACACCTGGAGCTGGCGCACCTGCTCCTCTTCACCCGGGGTGAAGTACCCCCGGCGCCCGGCACGGCCCGCCGCGACCAGCTCGCCGATCTGCCCCTTAAGCTCGTCGAAATACGTGGCCAGATGGGCCACAGTCCGGGCACCGGCGGTGATCTGTTCGGGGGTCATGGTCGTCGCCGTTCGTAGCGACCGCATTCATGCGGTCTTTCAACCACGCCTTCGATCGGCGCGGGTCTCCTGGCCCCACCGGCAGGGCGACCGAATGTCTCCGGGCGACACCGGAGACCTGCGGTCACACTTTGTGGCACGGTCCGGAGACCGGCCATAACATTAGCGCCCGCCGAGCAGGTTGCCGCCGATCTGGTTGCCCTCCCCTCCTTCCACGACAATCGGCCGCCAGCCGTCCGCCGGGGGCGGGTCGTTGGCGATCAGGCAGTCGGAAACTCGGCTGCGGCTCGCGTTTCGCAAGAGGATGCCCGCGTGGTCGCAATCGAGGATCGTGCAGCCGGTTACGTTGAGGCGCTCGCAGTCCTCGATCACCAGCCCGGCCCGAGCCCGGCGCACGCCGCGGATGTGCAGCCCCGTGATCGTCGAGTCGCGGCAGCCGCGCAATAGCACGCCGTCGTTGGCCGTTTCTTCGTCGCGGTACGGCGGGTTGCGGTCCATGGTGTTCGGGCCGATCACCACGTTCGAGCTAGCCACCACGCGGAGGTTGTGCTGCACGCCCTTCCAGAACGTGTTGCCGGTGAGGTTCACGCCCCGCGCGTGCCTAATGTCGACGTTCACCTGCACGTCGCTCAAGACGTTGCCCTGGATGGTCAGATGCCCCCAGTTGCGCTCGTGAGCGTCGAGTCCGAGAAAGCGGATGTTGGCCGAGTCGGGGGCGGCATGCGTGTGCTGGATGGTGCAGCCGGTGATGGCCACCTCGGCGGTGCCGGCCACGCCGTCGGCCGCGTCGATGAGGATGTTGGCGGTGGCCGGGCCGTCGGCCCCCATGTTCCCCTCCAGGTCGCATCCGGCCACGTGGAGGTTGCGCACGTTGCCCGCCCGAACCACGATCCCCCCGGCGTCGTTGTAGCTAATGTGGCAGCCGGTGACGTTGGTTTGGTGCAGGTTCACGTCGTCGAGATAGAGCCCCACGCCCCGGTTCTCGTAGAGGTGGCAGTTCGAGACGATCACGTTGCGGTTGCGCTCGACCAGGTGGATCGCGTGGCGCACGCCCCGCGCGTGGCAGCGCGTGATCGTAAGCTGCATGGTGCCGCTGGCCTCGATCCCGTCGGCCTCGGGGTGCTCGCCGGCGATGGCCAGCCCGTCGACGGTCGGCATACGCTGCCGCTGCCAGACCTCGGGCTTCACCGAGCCGGGATCGGCGGTGCCCTGATGGGTTCCGACCAGCCGGATCGCCGGCCCGGGCCCGGCCATGACGATCCGCGCGGTCCCCTCGCCGCACAACGAAACCGGCCCGGCCGCGTCGAGGTCCACCACGATCGACTTCGTAACGCGATAGCTTCCGGCGGGAAAGCGGACGTCGCCGCCCGCGTCGGCGGCCCGCTGGATCGCCGCCGTGTCGTCGGCCAGCCCGTCGCCGACGGCCCCGAAGTCGCGCACGGTCGTGGGACGGCTCGCCCGGTCGCCGTGTTCCGGCGCCGCGGCGATGTGACAGGCGAAGAGGGGCCATGCGAACAGGAGCAAGGCAAGGCGCGTCAAACGGCACTTCATCGTTCACCTCCGGGTTCGCTGGGATTGGCGAAACGGCGCACGTCTCGCGCGGTAATAGCCGCGACCGGAAGGCCGCGGACGCCTTCACGCCCGGCCGTCGAACAGCGAGACCCAACCCGCGATAACCCACCCGGTCGGCCTTGCCCGAGCAGTCTACCAGAAAGACCGGCGGCACACACTTGCAACCACCCTTATGGGTGGCCCGAAGAAGGAAAAGGGGACGCAGCTCCTTTCCGGGGGACTGGGTGAGCCACGACCACCTTCAAGGGTGCTGCGACACGTGGCGTGGAATCCCGGCCGGAAGCCCCTTGGCCCGGAGCCGGGTGTCCGCTATATTAACGGGCTTGGGCGGTCGAGCGTCGGGCGAGCGCGCGCCACTCGTCCCCGGCGAACTGTGGCCGCCCACGCCGATCGACCTGCCGGTCCCACCCTAACACAAACCCTACAAGCCCGCGATATTCCGAGGAGAGTCATGGCCAGGCGGATGCAAGTGAACCGGGTCAGCCGCAAGCGTGCGAAGCTCAAGCCACACGGCAAGAAGAAGGACCCGATCTACGTCGAAGGGCAGCGTCCCCGCCCGATGTACGTCGATTACAAAGACGTCGAGCTCTTGAAGAAGCTCACCAACCGCCAGGGCAAGATCATCAGCCGCCGCAAGAGCGGCTGCACGGCCGTCAGCCAGCACGCCGTGACCAAGGCCATCAAGCGGGCGAGATTCATGGCGCTGTTGCCCTACGTGGGCGAGTAGCATCCTCGGAGGCTGTCCGGGAAGTGTTTGTAGTGACCCGATCATCGGGTCTTTCTGCGAACACACCCCGTTTGGCTGGTTGATGACCGCATGAATGCGGTCGCTGGAGACTTTTCGGACCGCCCGTGCTTACGGTCCTACCGGTTCCGCCACGCCTTCAACAGCGTCTTCACCGTGCTCGGGGCGTTGCGCAGGATCAACGCAAGCCAGCTCCGGTAGGGCAGCCGGTACTCGGGCACGGGCTCCATGCGGATGGCCTGGTACCGGTCGCAGGCCAACATGCACTGCCCACACCCGATGCACCGGGCCGGCTGGTGGGTGATCGTCTTCTCCTCGGTATCCACGGTGATCGCGCCCATGGGACAGCTCACCGCGCACTGGCCGCAGCAGGTGCAGTAGTCGTGATCGAACAGGGGCATGAAGTGCGGCGGGGCCATCATCCCGGGGGCGCTGAACTCGTTGACCACCCGCATCGCCTTGCAGCAGCACCCGCAGCACGAGCACGAAGCCTGGCTGCCCGTCGAGCGGACGTTCATGATCCAGGTGACCAGTCCGTGCGACTCGGCCTCCCGCTTTATTTCGAGCAGATTCTCCTTGGAGATGCGGCGCATGTAGCCGCCCTCGATGGCCATTTCGGCCCACTTGCCCATCGCGGTGCAGACCAACAGCGGCTTGCCGCAGGGCTGGCCCTTGACGTGCCCCGAGATGCGGCACTGGCAGTTGCCCACCGCAAACGTCTCGAACCGGTCGAGCACCGGCTCGAGCTTATCGGAGGGCAGGGCCGCCGGATGGGTCCCCACCGCCCGCCCCACCGGCAGGAAACGCACCATCGGCACCTGCCGGTCCTGGTACTGAAGCAGATAGCCCGTGTCGTACAGCGCCTCGACCAGCTCGGCAAAGCGCCGGTGCCACTCGCTGAGCTTTTCGGGCGACTCGCTGATGAGCACCATCTCGTAGATGCCCGGGATGATCGGCATCAAGCGGTAGCGCCGGGCGCCGGCCGGGCCCTCGCCCGCTATGGTCCGCTTGCCGAACGCCAGCCGGTCCAAGATCGGCTCGACCTCGTCGACCGGCCGGCGCGCAGCCCGGGCGACCCGCTTCGCCGTCCGGCCCGAGAGGGTCTTCAGACGCCGCACCACGTCGGCCTCTTCCTCGGTGAACGTGTGTTCGACCAGGGCCACCAGCTCGTCGCAGATCGGCGGCCCGAGCAACATCGGGCTCGAGAGCCGCTTGGCCACGGCCAGGTGCGCAGCCGTCACCTGCGGATAGTCGGCCAGCCGCCTGGCCCGCACCGTGCTCGACCGCGGCTCCGGCGGCCCAATGATCGTCTTGCCGACCTGGATGATCCGTCGTCCCTGCTTGCTCTTGCTCATCAGCAGCTCCCTCGTACAAAGCGTTCTTCCAGGGTGAATTGTCCCGCCCCTGCCCCGATTCCGCCAGTCCCGGGCCGTCGCCTCGTGACCCGGATAAGCAGCAGGGTGAGGTCTTGCAGGGTCGTTAGCTGATCGCGGCAGAGAACTTTCGGACGCCCCATGGTCGCGAAGGCTCGAGGGAGGCCCACGTACCACCCATAAGTCTATAGGCTTGGCAGGGCTTGTGTCTGGCCGAGGAAGCTGTCAGAATGACGATCAACCGAGCTGTCGGAACGTTCAGTTCCGTGGTCACCGTCTCTGCGAACTTCCGGGTGGCCTCCTCGCTGTCGTGGCTCGGACGGTGTTGTTTCCGAAATCTGATCTGTGTTCAATCCGTGTTTCATTCGCGGCTCCTCTTCTGTGGAGCCTACCATGCTCAAGACCGGCATCCTCAACCCCCACGTTCTCTCCCTGATCGCCCGGGTGCGGCACACGAACACGCTGGTGGTCGCCGACCGGGGGTTTCCCTTCTGGCCGCAGATCGAGACGGTCGACATTTCGCTGGTCGACGACGTGCCCACGGTGCGCCAAGTGCTCGCGGCCCTGCGGGGCAACTTCGTCGCCGGGGCGGCTTTCATGGCCGAGGAGTTCCACGGCGAAAACGGCCCGGAAGTGCAGCGGGCCTACGCCGAACTGCTCGCGCCGGTCGAAATCCGGTTCGAGCCGCACGTTGAGTTCAAGCGGCGCGTGCCGTCGGCCGTGGGTCTGATCCGCACCGGCGATACGACCCAGTACGGCAACATCATCCTCGAATCGGCCTGACGTTGAGGACAGTCTTCCTGCCCCGAGTGTTCTTGGCTGACCTCTGGCCTTTTTGGGGAAGGGAGGAAAATCCAACGGCAGGAAGATGGCGACTCTCCGGAGTAGTGCCGATGGCGGCCGACCGCTGTGCAAGCATTTTTCCGGAGAATCTCGCTCTTCTTGGCCCGCGTCTCGTCGGCCCCGAGGGTCGCTCTCGCCGGGTCCGGGTGCTAGAGTTGGTTGCGGAAGAAGACACATCCCCACGTCAAACGAATTGATCTGCCGACGAGATTCTCTCGAACGTCTGGCGATACCGCAGTACGACTCCAAGAAGACGTAAACGAGCAACGCGAAGACGGAGGTCCTGATGAGGATAACGGCATTTGCCCTAACCATGATCGGCTCCTTGCTCTGCTCGGCGGCCGCAAACGCGGCCGGGCCGGCGAGGTTCGAGGGGGCGAAGTGGATCTGGTCGTCCGGCGGGGACCCGAGCTCACTCTCGGCCGGGGGCAGCTACTTCCGCTCCGAACTGACGATTCCCGAGAGCCCCGCCCTGAAATCGGCCGAGATCACGATCACCTGCGACAACCTCTTCGTGCTTTATCTCAACGGCCGGCCGGTGGGCGAAAGCGAGACCGACAACAACGCCTGGGGGCGAGGCAAGCGGTGGGACCTGACGAAGCTGCTCGTCCCCGGCCGCACCGTGCTGGCGATCGAGGGTGTGAACACGCTGCCCGGCCCCGCCGGGCTGATCGTCCGGTTCGTCGCCGACCTGGAGGACGGGCAGCAGATCGTGCTGGAAAGCGACGCGAGCTGGAAGTGCAGCGCCAAGGCGATCTCGAACTGGGAGCAGCCCGACTTCGACGACCAGAAGTGGTCGGCCGCCACGGTGGTGGGCCAATACGGCGGCGGGCCGTGGGGCAGCCGGGTGGCCCTGCCCTCGTCGGCCGGGAGCCCGAGCGGGAAGGTGGGCCAAGTCGATGCGTTGCTCCGCCGGGGACTCTCGCAGGCCGCGCCGCGCTCCGGGGGCCGGCGGCGCGGCGGCGGGGCCGTCGTCGAGCAGGCGCCGTCGGACGACTTCGCCTGGCCCGAGGCCGTCGCGCTGGTCGGCGACGATTGCAGCCTCTACCGCGACCACGGACACCGGGGAACTGCGTACGACAGCCTGGGCGTGACGATCTTCAACCCGCGCCGCTCCCGCGCGTTCCCCGAGCACGACCTGCCCGCCCCCATGAAGGTCGGGCACAAGCTCTACGTGCTGCGGCCGGCGCGGCCCGGCGTGAAGCCGCGCGTGTTGCTCGACGCCGGTCGCGGGGCGATCGGCTCGCCCAGCGTCTCCTACGACGGCAAGTCGATCTACGTCTCGATGGCCTACGAGGACGAGCCGTTTTACCACATCTACCGGGTGCCGGCCGGCGGCGGCCCGGCCAAGCGGCTCACCGACGGCCCCTTCCACGACATTGACCCGGTCGAGCTGCCCGACGGGCGGATCGCGTTCACCTCGACGCGGATCGGCACGTTCGAGGAGTACCACAACCCCCCCTCCCGCGCCCTGTTCGTGATGAACGCCGACGGGGGCGACGTGCGCCCGATCACGTCCACGATCGTCTTCGACAACGAGCCGGAGGTGCTGGCCGACGGGCGGATCGTGTTCATCCGCTCCGACAACTTCTTCGACCGCGGTAAGGTGGAAACGCTCCTGCACGCCGTGCACACCGACGGCTCGGAGGGCTACACCGAGTTCGGGCTGGACAACGGGCCCGAGTACGGCGGGCGCCTGCGGGCCTATCTCTGCGGCAGTCCCGCGCCGATGCCCGACGGGCGCCTGGCGTTCCTCTCCGGGCCGGGGATCACGGTCGGCCGGCTGGGGTATCCCGCGGGCCAATTGCAGCACTTCTCCCTGCCCGCCGGCGATGTGGCCTCGCTGCCCGACGGCCGGCTGCTCTGCACCACCGGGCGCAACGTCCCCGTCGAAGTCACCGAGGGAGGGCAGAAGAAGACCGTCCAAGAGCTGCTCTACCAGAAGATCGGCGTCCTCGATCCGGAGGGGACGCCGCCGACGCTCACGCCGCTGTTTGAACTATCGGACGGCGCGCTGCACTCGCCCGTCTATCTCGGCCCGCGACCGCGCCCGCCCCTTCTGGCCGAGACCCTCGACAGCCCCCAGCCCGACGACCCCCAACCCACCGGAGTCCTCTTCTGCCAGAACGCGCGGCTGACGAAGCAGACCACGGCCGGGTGGTCGCACGTCCGGGCGATCCGCGTGCTGGCCGGCAAGGGGCTCACCGTGCGCTCGTCCCACTCCTACATCGTCCACGCCGGCAACGAGACGGTCGAGCTGGGCACCGTGCCGCTTGCGCCCGACGGGTCGTTCGCCGTCGAGGTGCCGGCCGACACGCCGATCGCCCTGCAAGCGGTCGACGCCGAGGGCCGCTCCGAGCTGAACGAGATGTCGTGGATCTACGTGCGCCCCGGCGAGCAGCGGGGATGCGTGGGCTGCCACCACACGCGCCAGGCCACGCCGAGCTGGCCCGGGCCCATGCCGCTGGCCCTCAGCACGCGCCCGCTGAAGCTGCTCGGACAGGGCGACCCGCACCGTTTCCGCGGAAACAACCCGGCCGTGACCGGGCTGATGGAGCTGCAGCTCGACCGCTTCCGCGAGGTGGCGGGGTTGAACCGGCGCGGGCAGACGCCCGACCGTAGCACGGACCCCCGGCCCGTGAATGACGGACCGGAGGTCCGTCCTACGGCCGATGACGTGGCCGCGCTCATCGCGCAACTGCATGGCGACGACGCGGGGCTCCGCATCTCGGCGGCCCAGCGACTGGCCATCTTCCGCGACCCGGCCGCCGCGCCCGCGCTGGCCGGGCGCCTGAAGGACTTCAACCGCGAGGCCCGCGTGGCCGCGGCGTTTGCCCTTTCAACTTGCGGCACGCGGGAATCGATTGCCCCGCTCTTGCAGGCCCTCTCGGACCGCGACCCCCTCGTGGCCCGGGCCGCGGCCGTGGCCCTGGAGAACCTCACCGGGCACGCCGAGCCGTTCGATCCGTTCACCGGCTGGACCGAGCGCAACCGCCGGGCCGGGGCGTGGCGCGCGTGGTTCGCGGGCACCTCGTGGCCTCAGATCGAGCGGGAGCTGATCGCGCGCATCGACAGCCCGGACCGCGACGTGGTGCGCCGCGCGGCCGTGGCACTGGGACACACCGGCAGCCCGGCCGCCCACGCCGCGCTGCGCAAGTACCTGGCCCGTGAGCGGGGCAATAACCCCTACCCCGAATGGAAGAAGTCGCACCGCGTGGACGGGACCCGGTTCAATTCGCTCGACGAGGTGAACCCTCGAACGCTCCAGGCCGTCAGCCGCTCGATCGGCTACCTCGACGACGCGGCGGCCGTGCCCCTGCTGGCCGAGACCTTTCGCCAGCACAACCACCCGGACAAGGGCAACCTGTTCCTTGCCGAGGCGGCCGCGGAAGCCCTGGGACGGATCGGCACGCCGCAGGCCGAGGCCGCGCTGGTGGAGTCCTTCGCCGGGCTCGACGACTACCCGAAATACACCCTCTGGTACGGCGACCACCCTGCCTTGATGGCGTGCCACGCCTCGCCCGTCCACTACTTCATCATCGAGGCGCTCGACGCGCTCGGCTCGACCCGGGCCGGGGAAATCCTGCCGCACGTCATCCGTTCCGTGCCGATCGACCCGGATCGGGCCCTGTTCCCGTATAACGATGACTACGAGACGCTCACCGGCCGGGTGATCCGGCGCCATGGGGCCGAGGCCGCCGTGGTCGAGACCTGCCTGGCGATCCTCGGCGACGAGGAGGTCGAGCGCACGCCCGAGATCGAGCAGGCCCTGGGCACCATCCGCTGCTGGGGCGGACACCCCGATAAGGAAAACCGCGCGGCCCAGATCCTCTCGATGGTCTGCCGCGACGCGCAGTACGAGGCGCGGGTCCGGGCGGCCTTCGAGCGCTACCGGGCTCGGGAAACCGACATCCCCCGGGTCTTCGACCGGGGCATCCCCCAAGTGCAAAAGCTCCCGGCCAAGCACTGGTGCTGCTTTTACCTGGCCCGGGCGCTGGGCAACCTGGCCGACCCGGCGTCGTCCGACGCCCTGATCGCGGCCCTGGCCCAAAGCCCGCCCGAGGCCGCCACCGGCCATCCCGACCCGCTCGGCCCCGGCGTGCTCTTTTTGCACAACGACCTGACGCCCTGCTGGCGCGCGGCCGTGGCCTGGGCCCTGGGCCGCATCGGCGACCGCCGCGCCGTGGCCGTGCTGTTGAAAATCGTCGCTGACCTGAAGAACGCCCCGGACACACGTCATGCTGCGGCCGAGGCCCTGGGCCGCATCGGCGACCCGTCCAGCCTCGAACCGATCCGCCGCCTCGCCGCCGATTACCCGGAGTTCTCCACGCGGCGCGCGCTGCTTGAGGCCGCCGCGAAAATGGGGTCAGAGCGCACTTTGTTGATAGGGGAAGCCCGCTAATGAGAAGAGCGCTCCGACCCCATTTAGAACCTTCAACAAGGGGTATTCTTATGACGCGCACCACACGTCGATCCGCCCGGCTGGCCGTTTGGGTAGCCGTGGCGTGGACGGGACTCGCTTCCGCGTGGGCGGCCGAGGCGGAGCAGGGGGGCGGCTCGCCGGCCCGGGGCTTCTCCGGCCGGCATGCGACCTGGAACGGCTACGACCAGTTCCACTTCACCGTGGACGGGCGAAATGCCTACGTGGTGGTGCCGAAGCAGGCCGCGCCCGGCAGGCCGTGGGTCTGGCGGGCACGGTTCCCCAACTACCACGCCGAGATGGACGTGGCCCTGCTGGGCAAGGGGTTCCACATCGCGTACCTCGACGTGGCCGGCCTGTTCGGCTGCCCGCAGGCCATGGACCACGCGGAGAAGTTCTATCGCCTGCTCACCGCCGAGCACGGCCTGGCGCCCAAGCCGGCGTTGGAGGGCGTCAGCCGGGGCGGGCTGTTCGTCTACAACTGGGCCGCCCGAAACCCCGACAAGGTGGCCTGCATCTACGCCGACACCCCGGTCTGCGATTTCAAGAGCTGGCCCGGCGGGCGGGGCAAGGGCATCGGCTCCGCGCCGGCCTGGGCCGCTTGCCTGAAAGCCTACGGCCTGAGCGAGCCCGAGGCCCTGTCCTACCCCGGCAACCCGATCGACACCCTGGCCCCGATCGCCTCGGCCAAGATCCCGATGCTGCACGTCGTCTCGGAGAACGACCGCGTGGTGCCCCCCGCCGAAAACACCTACCTGCTCAAAGAGCGTCTCGAAAAGCTCGGCGGCTCAACGGAGATCATCTCCGTCACCAAAGGCACGCCCCAATCAAACGGCCACCACTTCGAGCACCCCGATCCGGAAAAAGTCGTCGCTTTCATCCTCCGCCACACGGCCGGGTAGAAAAAAGAAAAAAGGGGACGTCACTGATTTTCACTGGCCGATCTTGCCATAATCAGTGATGTCCCCTTTTCTCTCCCTTTGCCTTCTGCCCCGCAAGGCGATACGCCACGCACACAGCGAATATCCCTGCCAGGCTGTGCCATGTCACAACAAAGACGACGGCAAGGTGGAGGACACGAGCCATCACGGCCTGCTGTGCCGCAGCGTGCCCAACGAAAGCAATGAGTATGGCAAGACTAACTGCGCACAGCAGTAGCGTCACACCGAGAGCGCCCAAGAGGATTCGCGCCAATGTCGCAAAGCGCCAGCCAGTCGACAATCGCTTTACCACCCTGTAGTAATGGAGCCATCCCGCAAACCCAAGAAAGCCCCCGAATGCCAAGCCGATCAAGACGTCGCGTAGTCCGAGCATGTTACTTGGCAGGGAAATGAAAGGAGGAGAGGAAAAGGGGACATCACTGATTTTCGCCGTTCCACCCCGCCATAATCAGTGATGTCCCCTTTTTCCTACCGGATCTCGATCTCCTTGAACAGCACCTCCATCACGCACCCGGCGTGCATTTGCAGGGCGAAGTGGCCCTCGGGGCGGCTGGGGTCGTCTTTCAGCTCGGCGGTCTTTACGCCGTTGACGTGGACGGTGACGTTGCCGCCGTGGGCGTCGATGGTCATCTCGTTCCACTGGTCGTCCTTGACGTACTGCTTCTCCTCTTCGAGCGTGGGCTTGTCGACCCAGGCCCGGCCGTAGCTCTCGTAGATGCCGCCCACGCCGCTGCCGGTGCGCCCGACTTGGACCTGCAGCCCGTGGGCCTTCTCCGGCTCCTTGATGATCGTGCGGATGTAGAACCCGCTGTCGCCGGAGAGGCACTTGAACTTCAGTCGCACGGTGAAGTCCTTGAACACGTCGTCGCTTACCAAGAGGCCGTAGAGCTTCTCGTTGTCGGCCCGGCCGACGAACGCGCCGTCCTCGACGGTCCACTCCCCGTCGCCCACCGCGTGCCATCCGGCCAGCGTCTTGCCGTCCATGAGCGGCTTCCACTCGGGCCCGGCCCCCTGGGCCGCCATGGCCCCGGCGAACAGGAAGACACACGACAGCGTCAACAGACCGACCACCACGCTTCTCGAACGGTTCATGGCTCGCTCCTTGGGTTGGGACAACGAAAAAGGGACCTGGTTTATTTTGCCTTCAACGGCCCGAAGGGTGCTTCGCACAAGATAAACCAGGTCCCTTTTCGTTCGGGCAGCGTGCGGTCCCTGGGCCGGACCACGCTCCGGGCGTCCCATCCATTTTGGCTCTGCCAGGCGTCCGGTGCAAACGGTTTGTCGCTGGTGCCGAAGACGCCGTAATTCGAGGTGTTTTCGGGGTCGGAGATCGCGACCCCGAGCCCCCGGCAGTACTGGGTGGCAAGATGCGTTTTCGCTGTCAAACTCCTTCACCCGTGGGACAAGCCCGCAGGGGTCCGCGACGATCGAGCCATCACGGTGCGGCCCCAGCGCAAAAGAACGTCCCCCCCGTCCGTCCAACCGGACAGATGAGGGAGACAAACCCGTTGCCCGGCCCGCGGCAGAGCGACATTGGTGGTGTCGGGCCGCCGCTCAGCTTGATGGGGCAGGTGGGTAGACCAAGTGCGAGTATTCGCCGTGCGGCTCGGCCTCGGCCGGCACGAGGGTCCGCGACTCGCCGTCCTGGGCCTTCTCGACCAGGATGTAGCCGTCCTCGACCAGCTCGCCGACGAGCTGGTCGAAGCTTTGAAGCCACGTGAAGTAGCCGGCCTGGTTGTCCTCGATTTCCCAGTCGACTTCGTCGCGGTCGTGCCCGGTCAGGGCCCTAAACACGGCCCGTTCGAGCAAGTCGGGCGTGGTCGGGCCGAGGCGTCGGATCTGGTTGACCATCTCCGATTTGACCAGGGCCGCGGTGTCGTTGACGATGATGCCTTCGTTGAGCACGATTGGTCACTCCGTTTGTCGAGTATCGCTGTCTTGGTGGTCTCGGAAGTTGAGGAATTGTAAAGCCTTGGTCCGCGGGGGCAACCTGCGAAAAATCGCCGCGCGCCGGGAAATCGCGCCAGCCGGCAATCCTCACCGCGAGACTCACCACGGAGGCACGGAGAACACAGAGAAAAGGGGCTGGGTAGGATAGGTGATGATCTGCATCAAGCGACTGTGCTCTGTCTGGTATCGCCGCAAGTCCTTATCCTTCGACAACCTCCGTGTTCTCCGTGTCTCCGTGGTGAGCAATTGGGGCAGCCGGACTCGCGGACAACGGTCCGTCACCGTGCCAGGTCGATCAGTATAAGCGCCAACACCGCGATCGGCACGGCCGCGCCCACGCCGATCAGCACGTAGAGCCACGCGCTCTCGATCCTCGGGCGCGGCGGCTCGGGCTTCTTGGGCGCCAGCTTGCGCGGAAACTGCCCGACCGTCTCCGGCAGCTCCGCCAACAGGTCGTCGGGCAGCAGGGGCTTACTGAAGTCCTCGGCCGCCGCCGGCTTGCGCCCGTTACCGTTTCCCCCGGGCTTTCTTCCCGCGGTCTGCCGGCGATCCGGTCCCGCGTGGCAGGTCGTCGGCCCGGTCTTGGGAGGCCACTCCGGCACCCGGTTGACGGTTTCACACCCCGGGCACCGCGCCAGCCTCCCCGCAAACCGCTCGTCCGCCCGAAGTTGCCGCCGGCATTGGCGGCAGGTCATGGTCAAGGTCATGGGTTGGTCCTCCGGTTTGGTGGTGTCAATAACCGTGTCTTCTTCGGTCGGCTGGACTGTCCGGCGACTCGACAGGTTCGGTTTCACACGTGATAAGTGTGTTGATTGACCAAGACTCAGAACTGGCCGGAGCCGATCGGCTCTCGGTCATTGCGATTGCCCAGACACCGGTACACCTCCGGATCAATGGAATAGCTGATCATGTGTACCGATCCGTCGCACAAGACGAAGTTGCACCCGCCGGGGTGGGGACTTCCGAATGTAAAGAGGGCCAGGTAGCCGGGACGGTCTTGTTGCGGGAGGATGGTCTCGTTTGCGAGGCGCAGAGTGTCCTGATCCGCTCCGATCCAGGCATCTTCGTTATCGGTCAAGTCGTTGCCGATGACGTACGCGTCCGGATTGACGTATTTCTCGCCCACGGCCAGCGTGTTGCTCGTTCCATCGAGAACGTCCGCGACCCTGATTTGGCTTCTCACAAAGCAGATACCACTCCAGTCGAAGTTTGGCCAGCAAGTCATGTTCGAGAGGCCCGGCCAATACAATCGAGGACAGATCGGCAAAGTATCGCCCTCGGAAAGGACCTCGGGGCCTGGCGCGCCAATCGGCTGGTGATCGCCCACATTGGCGGCGTAGTCGGACTTGCACAGCTGCGCCGCCCAGTCGAGGTCGATGTTACGAATGCCGTGCCCCCAGACATTCGGACAAGTTCGAGGGTCACGACGACTCGGGCAGTAGAAGACAGCCACGGGCGTCTGGCTGCGATCCCCGTTCGCTGCTTCTTTGACCGCCGGGTCGCTCTCGCCTTTGCCTAAATCGTGGAGGGTGCTCTGCTCCACATACGGCAAGATGTTGAACGCCCAGCCACCGGGCTGTTTGAGACGGAAGCCTCGGTCAGCGTCGCCGGTCCAGTACCACCCCCAGCCCCCGCTTGGAAAGCGCCCGTGAGTTGCGTGATGCCCCTGAAATGCCAGCCCGATCTGCTTCAGGTGGTTTTGGCATTCCAGCCGGCGGGCCGCCTCGCGGGCTGACTGGACCGCCGGCAACAACAGTGCGATCAGGATCCCGATGATCGCGATGACGACCAGTAGCTCGACGAGGGTGAATGCGCTGCGCCGACGTGACCGATGTGTGCTCATGACCGATCTCCTTTGAACGACGCACCCTTGTTCTTGCCGGCTATACTCGGCGAATCGGTACTGGCGTGCCGTCGCGCTATTCCAACGAGCCATTACCGTAACGCAGGATACATGCCTCACCGCTCCTGATCCTGTCTGGCTTTCCCGCCGTCGAAGGGAGGGGCGGCCGGGGCCGGCCGCTGCTTGATCTGCGGCGGGCAAAGATCGAGCTTGCGAAAGTCCGACGGGCTGTAAAGCTCGAATTCGCCGGTGGTTTGCTCCACCACGTACACGAATTCCTGTTCCACTTTCGGCCGACTTATCGTCAACTGTCCCCCCTCGCTAATATGCGCCGCCTGACCGTCCGCAAACAGCAGCGTCTTCGAGAGCAACTTCGCTTGTTGGGGATCGCAGTATCGGATAACGCCGTTGTCTTCAGCCGCAATCAGATGTCGACCGTCGGGGTGCCATGAAAGCCATTTGAGGGGCCTGAAAGGGCCTTCAAGCGTGGCGCCAGCGACCCGACCGACCCCGTTCCATAGCCGGATGCTGCTGCTCCAATCGCCCGTGTGGGCCAACCATCGGCCATCGGGACTCCATGCAACCCCCGCGACATATCCGCCAAATACTGGTATTACCGGACCCGGGCTCCCGTCAGCGCTCCACAACCGAACCGTGGATTCGTTTCCTGCGTCACCTCCAAGACTGTTTCCCACGGCCAGCCATTTCCCGTCAGGGCTCCAGGCGACGCAACTTACCAAACGAGCGTCTCCCGCCAGCCCCGCTCCTGGCCGGCCATCATCGACGTTCCAAATTCGCACAAGCTCCTCAAACCCGCAAGTGGCGAAACGCTGCCCGTCTGGGCTCCACTGCACTTGCGATACCGACCCTTGGTCGCCTTCCAGGCGAGGTCCCGGACTGCCGTCCGCCTTCCATATCCGGACCTTGTCATCTGGCCGATCCTTGCTGAGCGAGAGGAAATGCGCGCCATCGGGGCTCCAGGCTACTTGATCGATCGCGCCAGCATGGTCCGTCAGCACTCGATCCAGCGTCGCATCCGTGACGTTCCACAAGCGCACGGTCTTATCGACACTGCCGGAGACGACCATCTTCCCGTCCGGGCTCCAGGAGAGCGACTGCACGGCGCCCGCGTGTCCCTTCAGCACGCCGGCAAGGCCGGCGTCGGGAATCTTCCAGAGGCGAATCGTTCCGTCCTTGGAAGCCGCGGCGAGAAGATAGGCGTCGGGACTCCACGCAACATCCTTCACGCCGCCACCCTCCCCCGGCAGGATGCCGGCCGGACGCCCGTCGAACGTCCAAAGCCGAGTCTCGGATTCTCCCACGTTATGGGTGGCGAGCCACTTGCCGTCCGGACTGGGAACCAACTTCGTGATGAATACACCGACCTGCCCCAACACCGGGCCGGGCTCGCACTTGACCGGGTCCCAGAATCGCAGGGTGCAGTCCTCGCCTCCCGACGCAAGCCAAGTTCCTTGCTCGTTCCACGCCACGGAGAGGACAGGACGCCAGTGCCCAACGAAGTCCCGAGGCGGTTGACCGTCAAGGCTCCACACCTTGACTGCGCAGTCCCGGCTTGCAGAAGCGAGCTTACGACTGTCCGGACTCCAGCTCAGGTCACCAATATAGTCGCCGTGTCCTTTCAGCACGCGGTTGCGTTTCCACGTAGCGGTATCCCATACCTGAATGACGTTCGCCTTCTCGTCCAGGCATTCACCCGCAGCCAACCAAGCAGCGTCCGGGCTCCAGGCCACGCAGGATACGGAGCCGGCGTGTTCGACCGTTCGCCACGGCTCGCCGTCGCGAGTGAAAACACGCACGGTTTTGTCGTCCATCGCGGCCAGCCATTCGCCGTCAGGGCTCCAGGATACGGAATTCGCCGGCTCCGGGGCCGATTTCAGCTCGCGCTGACACACTCGGACCAGACGCATGCCGTCCACCCGCAAGAGTACGAGAGAAAGACGTGCGCGGGCGGCCAACCGTTCGCCGTCCGGACTCCAAGCCAGGCAACCGACGCTCAGCCCGGGTCCCAGTGAGCCCATCACTTGACCGGCCTTGCCCGTTTCTAGGTTCCACAACCGCACGCTTCCGTCCAAGCTTGACGAAGCCAGCCAGTTGCCGTCGGGGCTGAACGCGGTTTCCGTGACGGGCCGGGTATGGCCGAGGAAGATGTGCACGAGACGGCGCGTCTTCGAATCGTAGACGCGCACGACAGGGCTGCCTCCACACGCTACCAGACACCCGTCACGGCTCCAGCTTACGCCACAGCACACTCCCTCGCGAGGCGCGACCGTTTCCAGTTGCCAGCGCGGGGGCGTGCCCCTGTCCGTGGCCAAATCTACGAGTGCCATGACACCCAGAAGCCCAGCGGCGGCCGCTACGACGCAGGCGGCAACACGGCGCCATCGGTGGCCCATCCGTGCCGTGGCCGGCTGGCCTGCCAATCCCTTGCGGGGTCTCGGTTCCGTGCCGGCCAGCGCGGAAGACTGGTACTCTTCCGTGCTGACTTGCGACGGAGCCGGCTGGTCTGTCTTGATGTCGGGATGCAGCGCGGCGCTGGCAAGTGCCGCGAGGTCGCTACCAGGAACCGGCTGGCCCCTCACCCCGGCCGTCTCCCCGAGGGCGAGGGAGCTGAGGGCGTCGGCCACTTCGCCGGCCGTCGCGTACCGTTCGTCGGGCGTCTTGGCCAACATGCGATCGAGGATTTGGATGAGTTCTTCGGGCACGTCGTCGCGGCGAGCGGTGATCGGCGGGACCGGCTCTTGGACGTGCGCCATCATCTTGGCCATGTTGCTGGAGTATTCCGGGCCGCTGAACGGGGCGTGGCCGGTCAGCAGCTTGTAGAGGGTGCAGCCGAGGCTGTAGATGTCGGCGCGGATGTCGACCTGGTGGCAATCGTGGGCCTGTTCGGGGGCCATGTAGTCGGCCGTGCCCATGGCCTGGCCGGTGTCGGTCGTCTCCCCGAGGGGACCCTCTTGTCGCTTGAAAAGCGCCAGGCCGAGGTCGAGGATCTTCACCGTCGGTTCGTAGTGACCCGATTCATCGGGTCTTTCGCGGGGTGGGACCACGTCAATGCGGTCACCACGAACAGCCGGGACCGCATGAATGCGGTCACTACGAACAGCCGGGACCGCATGAATGCGGTCACTACGAACAGCCGGGACCGCATGAATGCGGTCACTACGAACGGCGAGCATCAGGTTCGACGGCTTGATGTCGCGATGGATCAGCCCGTGCTCGTGGGCATACTGAAGACCCAGGGCTGCCTGGCGGATGATCTCGCAGGCGTCGGGGATCGGCAGCGGGCCCAGGCGGTGGACCAGCCTCGAAAGGTCGATCCCCTCGACGTACTCCATCACCAGAAAGTGTACGCCGTCGATCTCCCGGGCATCCATGGCGCGGACGATGTTGGGGTGATCCACGGCCCCGACGGCTTCCATTTCCCGCTCGAATCGGGCCAACGCCCGTTGATCTTCCATGCGGTCCTTGGGCAGGACTTTCAGGGCCACGGTCTTCTTGAGCTTGGTCTGCCTGGCCTTGTAGACGGCGCCCATGCCCCCTTCGCCGAGCTTCTCGATGAGCTGGTATTCGCCCAGCTCGCGAAGCACGGGCGGCTCCTCTGGAAGCTCATCACCCGGACCGCCGCCCGCGGGCACTAACGCACTTGCTCGGGCCACCAGCTCCCGGCCGTGCGGTTCGGCCGCGTAGGGGCTTTCCACGGCCGGCTGGCGGAGCCGGGCCACCAGCGTGTCATGGGCGTCGTCGAACGTCTCCAGCACGGCTTGGCACTGCGTGCAGGAGCCGACGTGGGCAATCACCGGACCGGCCAGCACCTCGGGCAACTCTCCGCAGTGATAGGCCAAAAGCTCTTCCCGACTCGGACAACTCGTGGCGGACATCGGCTCGCCTCCCTTTCCGCTCGCAGAGGGCGTGTGAGCAGTTCGTAGTGACCGCATTCATGCGGTCCCCAAGTAGCCCGTAGTGACCACATTCACGCGGTCCGGGCCGAGCCGGGGACGCCCTTCAACTGGAGGACCCGATGAATCGGGTCACTACGAACGGTGCTCCTACAAGAACAACGCGGGCGTCTCGCACGACTTTTCGGCAGACCCGCCGATCGGGTGGGTTCTCAGTCGGTCAGATCACCGAGTTGCTGTCGTATCTTGCGACGTACCCGGTACTTAGCGTCGTAGACGGCTTGGACGCTCAGGCCGAGCTGCTCGGCTGCGTCGGCCGCGGAACGGCCTTCCACCGCGACCAGCCAGAACGCCCGCCAGGTGCGGTCCTCGACCCCGGCCCGAACAAGCGCCACGGCGCGACGCTCCAGGTCGCTTCCGGGCGGGGGGTGGGTGGCCGTGGCCGATGAGTCGGGCGGATGCTCGGGGACTTGGGCAAGCCGCTGCTGGGCGTCGCTGCCCCCTTGGGCCCGGACCTCACCGTGAAGGCGCCGAAAATGGTCGCGGACTTTGTTGCGCGCGATCGTCCACAACCAGGCGCGGAAGCTGTCGCCCGGCCGGTCACGGCGAAAGCCGGCCACGTTTGCCGCCACGGCCACAAAGACCTCCTGGCCCACGTCGGCGGCGTCCTCGGCCCGGAGGCCGCAATGCCGGCACCACTCGTAGACGAGCGGCCCGTAAAGACCAACGAGTTGGCGCCAAGCCTCGCCGTCTCGGGCCTTGACCCGTTCGAGTAGGCTGGTGGAGGTCGAATCGGGCGTTTTGGGGCCCGACCCGTGTGCGGAGCCGCTCAGTTGGCCCATGGGACCGCTCCCGCAGAATGGCGTGCCCGATGAACCCGCGCACTCTACTACCAATAGGTGGCATGGGTCAAGTTAGGCAGCCCGCAGAAAATGACCTACCATGAACCGGCCCATTCTGGTAGAAGACCTCTTCTGGGGGGATGGCACGTGACTTCCATGTCTCAGGGAGGAGACCATGTTGACCGAGTTGACGGAATCGGTGCGGGCGACCATCAGGTCGGCGGCGGGGAAGCTGAGGGGTTTTCGGCGCCGGCAGTTTCAGGCGGAGATGGCGCTGAAGTACTGCGGCGGCAATCCGCGTCGGGCCGAAGAGGTGTTTGGCTGGGGACGCGAGGC
>Ga0180437_10002086_pt1 | contig 32743 bp, 46 predicted proteins | sample SS_ome_4_FD_132410 | JGI IMG/M metagenome (GOLD analysis project Ga0180437, IMG submission 132410) | Hypersaline lake sediment archaeal communities from the Salton Sea, California, USA - SS_3_D_1 metaG | ecosystem: Environmental > Aquatic > Non-marine Saline and Alkaline > Hypersaline >... | reverse complement strand
TGGTTTTTCAGACACTGAACAGGCTCAGGTGGAAGGGGGACTTGGAAAAGGCTGAAATAATAATCCTGAGCCGGGGATCTCCAGGGGACAGGAAGGCAATCCCCGGAGACATGGTCAAAGACATAAAAAAATCGCACTTCTATTTCAAGGATAAGGACCGCGAAACGTTCATTCCCAACCACAGGGTCCTTGAGATAAGGATGGAGGGGAAAACGATATGGAGAAGGAAAGCTCCAGGAGAATGATAGAGTGCCATCAAAGGCCGGCGGAGGACAGGTCACTGAAGAACTGGAAGAAGGTCCGCCACCCTTTAAGGGTACTTCTGAACTTCATTATCATAACCTTCTGCAAGTTCCTTCCCGACATCGAGTTCAAGAACAGGCTTTACAGGACGACGGGGATGAAGATAGGAAAGAACGTGATGATAAACGGGACCAACCTTGACGTCTTCTTCCCCGAGCTGATAGAGATCGGGGACAACACAGTGATAGGTGGTTTAACCACGATAATAACGCACGAATTCCTCAGAAACGGCCACTGGAGAAAGGGAAAGGTCAAAATAGGGAAGAACGTGATGGTAGGGACCCTGAGCCTTGTGCTCCCGGGCGTCGAGATAGGCGACGGGGCAACAGTCGCCGCCTATTCCCTGGTGAACAAGAGCGTCAGGCCGAACTCCTTCGTCGGCGGCGTCCCGATAAGGGAGATAAAGAAACAACGATTTTAAGACCCCGGAACAAACTATAAACATGCTGAAGGAGATATCAGAGAGGGCTTTCTCGAACAGGAAACTGCTCACAGCCCTGATAATTCTCAACATGATGGGTTTCTTCGCGGGCATGTGGGCATACTACCCTCAGATAGCGGAAAACCCTCCCCATCTCTGGTTAATCGTCCTGGACTGCCCCATAGCGGTTCTGCTCTTCGCGATAATATGCGCATTCCTTCTCCTCAGGCTGGAAATACCGGACGCGCTCCAATTCTTCACCTCCGTTTACCTCGTAAAGTTCGCTGCATGGACCATGCTGGTGATCGCCCTCTACTGGAACTATTACCTGGCGGACGAAATACTCGGGATATCAACCTTTCTTTTGCACGCGGGGATGGTGATAGAAGGTATAATACTTATACCGAGGATCAGGCCCAAGAAATATTACACTGTAATAATCCTCGCGCTCCTCCTACTCAACGACTATTTCGATTACTTCCTGGGAACCCACCCGATAATCCCCCCTGAATACGTGGGCTTCCTGATGTACGAGAGTTTCGCTGCGAGTATTGCGATAACACTTTCGATCTTACTGATCTCAAAAAGGAAATTAACAACCCTTTAAAAAATTTATTGAATTTCTAATTACTATGAGAAAAAAATATTGTACGTTACATAACAAAAGTGTTTATGCCAAAATCTGCTTGGAGTGCGGGAAATTGGAACCAACAAAGGAGCCGATCAAAGGGAGAGGTGTGGTTTTTGGGCACCTCGAAAATGGAGGAGGTTTACTTGAAGTGGGCGCCGAGTACGAAACCCCTGGATGGGAATGCGAACATCTATTTGAAAGGGTTGTTTTCAAAGGACCGCACACGGACGCCTGGAGAAAACGCCTTAACGAACTACCGGAGCCACCGGTTGGTACCATGGAAAAATACCAATATTCCCAGCAAGAAATCGATGCATATTCTGGATGAACTTTATACTCATTTACCGGAACAGGAAATCCTGAAGTTCTCCCCCGCTTCCTCTGTTTTGAATTTCGATCCCAGAAATTTTTTGCACAGCCAGATGTTGGTTTTGACGTGGTCTGTAAGGTCAGGAGCGATTATCTCCGACCTGCCCTTGGCCAGGGCCATGAAGGGGATGAGCTGGTCCGCGAGATGCCATCCCACGGTCGACCCGTATTTCATCTCCTCCTGGAGCTTGAAGGCGGCTTCCCTGCCCACGACCTCCGCTGGCTTCCTCCTTTCCCCCACGTGATCCCCTGCCAGCACGCATCCTGTCGTGGTCTCCGCCCACAGGACGATCACGGACCCCGGACATGCGCTATCCACGTAAAGATGCCTGACATCCACTCCCTTCTCCTTCCTTATGACCCTGTGGAAACCCGCGATCTGCCTTTCCGCCACCTTCCTGTCCCCGAGCGAACGGCTCGCCATTGACAGCCCGCTTATGCCGGAAACCTTCCCTGGATCCGCCATCTTTATGGGCCTTATCTCCTTCGAAACCTCGACCCAGAAATCAACATCGCTCCCCCCGACAGGGTAGAACCCGTGCCTGCTGACGTTGAACCCCGCCCGGATACCCATCTTTGAGAGTACAGGAAGCAGAACGTTCTCCAGATACGGAACAGGAGGCGACCACAAGGAAGCGATCGAACCTCCCTTTATCTTAAGAACGGTCTTTTCCTTGCCGAATACAGAAGGAATTAGGGCAGCGTAACTCAGCAGGCCTATCGACCCGGCCGTCTCTATGTTAACCTCAAACGTCCCGCCCCCTATCTTCCCCGGAACGAACTCGATCTCCTTCGATCCCACCTCATCCCCCTTTATCCTGGCGGAACATATCTTGGCAATTGCCCGGACGGCCTCCAGGTGCTGGTGCCTCAGGCCGGGGCTCGGTCTCTTCGCGCGTATGTCCGTTATCCTGAACGGCTTCCCCGTGAGGGCGGATAGGGCGGTCGAGAGCCTGACGATGGTACCGGACCCGCTCCCGTATTCTCCCGGAATGTCCATCATATTTATTTATTGGACCAGCCAATTAAAGAATATGAGAAGGAAACTGCCCATGGTCATATCGATAAACGTATTCTTTTACATCCTCATAATACTGGTTCTCGGCTTCTTCATGGAATACAAGCCCCTGATAGGACCCGTCTTCATCATCCTTGGTTTCTTGACCCTGATCCCCCTGTTCGCAGGCGAGCATTTCCATCTGGAACTGTCATTCTCAGACATACTTTTCGGCTTCATAGACAACTCGATATTCATAATAGCCGCCCTTATAGGGGCGGATCTAGCGGGCATACTGGGTGCCCTGGTGGGAGGGGCTGTCGGGAACTCCATCTCTGACGCGATAGGCGGGATATTCGAGGGGAAGTTCGCGGACTGGATGAAGAAGAAGGGGATACCCCAGGAAAGGGAGGCCCTCTATTCCTCTATCGGTAAGCTTGCAGGCTGCCTGTTCGGTTCTGGCCTGGTACTCCTGGCGGTGTGGACGGTCCTCGGACTTTAGAATCAAATCTCGATGCCGCTGTCGAAAAGTTCATGGCAAAGAACGTCAATCTGTGATTCCAGTTCATCCGCCCTTTTCAACGCGAGTTTGTAACGCTCTTCATCTTTCTCGTTCGCTCGCTTTGATGTTACCTTTAAGATAAGTTCGTTTATAACACTGAGACATGAATTGTACATTCCCGCCAGATTGCCCAGTTCCCCGGTCTTCCTCTTAAGGTCTATCGTCGCCTCGGGAAGGTCCCTCAGGCTTAGGGTGTAATTGTTGCTAAGAACAGAGTAATTCACCTTCCCTTGCGATTTATTGGCTTTAATCTCCATCGATACGGACTCGGAATCATCAAAACCCCTTCCACTTTTTAGAACGTAAATGATGCCAAAAAACGGATCTACTGTTTCAAGATACCTGACCCTGTCGTTGCCCGGAAGGTCTTTCATCCTCATACCCAGTTCTTAGAAATAAGGCTTTTAAGCGGATGCGCGCTCAAACTTCGACCGTTTCCCCGTTCTTGGGCGCGTGCGCGTCGAAACCGAGTTTGCCCAGTTCCTTTGCGAACTCCTCTGGCTTCTCCCCGTGCAAGAGCAGGATCTTCTTCGGCTTAACCTTCCTGTAGAACTCTATCAGGTGATCGCGATCGGTGTGCGCTGAGAAATCGAGGAACTCCATCCTCATCCTCGGCTTGACCTCGAGATCCTCGTGCACGAACTTCCCGGTGTCCAGCAGCGCCCTCCCCGCGGTCCCGGGAACCTGGAACCCCGTCATCACGAGCGAACAGTCCCGCCTCTCCCAGAGGTTCGAGATGTAGTGGACTACAGGGCCCCCGTTCAGCATGCCCGCTGTAGTCAGGATGACGCACGGGCTTTCCGTGATCCTGTCCCTGTCCATTCCCCTCTCCACTTTATGCGCTCTGGAAAAAGCCTTCTGGAGGGTCTTGTGGTTCCTTATCCCCTTCGGATGCCTGAGGATCGCCTCTGTCGCGCGTATCCCCATCCCGTCCATGTAAATCGGGACGCCCAGTTCGTGCAGTATGATCAGCAGTTCCTGGGTCCTCCCCACGGCAAACGCCGGTATGAGGCATATCCCGCCCCCGTAGACAGTCTCCTGCACGACCCTTTTCAGGGAATCCTCTAGCCCCTTCCTTTCGGGGTGGTTCGTATAGGAATACGTGGATTCGGAGATGAGGACGTCAATGTCCTTCAACCCGGTTTCCGCTCCGTCCATCAGTTGCGTGTCCATGAATTTCACGTCCCCTGTAAAGAGGATCCTTTTACCCCCGTTCTCGAGCAGGGGCATCACGCTCCCCGGTATGTGGCCTGCGTGATGGAATTCCACTGAAGACGCGGTGAAATCCTCCTTCTACCCCGCCTTCAGGAAGGTCACGTTCCTTTCCCGCCTCTTTATGTCCCCCGTGAGGAAATCCAGCTCCCCCCCCTCCCTCTTCTGGAGCTTCAGCGAATCCCTGAGAAGGATCGAGAGCAGGTCCAGGGTCGATGGATCCGAATACACGGGCCCGTCGTAACCAAGCCTGTAGAGCTGGGGGAGAAGGCCGGAATGGTCCAGGTGGGCGTGCGAAACGAAAACCCCGTCGAGATTGATGCTAGGCTGGATCGGCTTGTCCCCTGACTGCACGCTTATCCCGTACTCCCACAGGAACTTCTCGCTTCCCGTGTCTATCAGCATCCCCATCCTGCCGACTTCCCTGCACCCTCCAAGAAAACGGATTTCAATCATCCTGAAACCTTTCTTTAGAATTTGTATTAATTGATTAATAACTATATAAACCGTTCTCTGATCCCCTTTGTCAGCAAATGCCCGGAATCAAAACTGAACATCCCCAGGAATATTATCCATTGTCCCGTGGCCAAGGAAAACGAAAAGGTCACCGCCTCCAAAACAATTCTCTTCTCCAGAACCTTCGCTGCCCTGCCCTTTATCTTGCCCCCGTCGGCAAGATCGCTAACTATTTCATCCGTAATACCTCCTGCCAGGAATATCGCAAGAAGAAAAACATCAATCCTAGGCAACCCCCAGAGGCCCAGGAACAAAACCATCGCCCCGATGCCTGCGATGTGCGGTTTCCTGTCTATCTTCCCGGTCAGCATCACAGCGATAACCACGCCCAGACAGGGCGGGGAAAGCAGGGGGTAGTTGGCAACAACGTAAGCGATCAAGATCCCGTACGCTACCCCTGCCAGGTAAGCCAGATACCCAGGCAACCTCATGCCGTCATCCACTGCCATGTCCACGATCCTGGTCAGGATTCCTGTTGCAAACATCCACAACAAAACCTCGTACATGGCCATCACAAGAACTCCGAAATCAGAAGGGGGAAAACGATCGTCGCATCCCCGTCTATCGTGACGTGGTTCGCCCGCTTTTTGATCTTCCCCCAGGAGACCGCCTCGTTCGTCCTCGCTCCCGAGAGCGATCCGTCCCAGGGCTGGGAGGTGGTGACGTAAACTGCGTAATCCATCCCTTCTCGGATTATGTTCGCCCCGATCGCGTGGTGTTTGGATATCCCTCCCCCAAGGATAATCCCTCCGGTTTTCTTAGCGTTCAGGACGATGTCCGCGAGATCCTTCATGTCCCCCGTCACGTCTACCACGAAATCCGGATGATCCTGTTTAAAAAAGTAAGTCTGCAGCCCGATCGCGGAATCCGTTATCCCGGGTGAAAAAACAGGTATGCGGTTTCGCTCGGCCCAGTACAGGAACGAACCTTTATCCTTTGTTGCATTTCCCAGTTCCCTGGCGATTTCGCTGGGGTTCGTGGACCTCTTCTCAGCGTAAATCTTATTGAATAAAGACTGAATTTCCTTTTCGAGCAGGACGTATCTATCGTTCGGGACGATTATGTTCCCTATCCTGTTCATCCCCTTATTTCGCAAATCCCCGTCATCCATCCCGAAATCTCCCACGTGATAGGGCTCGAAAGAGCGCATGAAGTCGTGTTCTATCGCTCCTCCTGTAGTTATTATCACATCGCACAAGCGTAACTCGCACATCTTAGCAAAGAGCGACCTTAAACCGCTCGCGACCATGTTCGCGGTGAAAGTCAGGAAGATCGTTGCTTTCTCCTCCCTCATCTTCCTGATGACCTCCACCCCTCTGGCTAGCCTTTCCGCCTGGAAACCGGCGGAACCCATCTGCCTGACCAGATCTTCCACCTTAACGCCCTTCGAAATTCGATAGTCCCTGATATTTTCCATAAACATCACCTCCCGGAAAACAGGAAAAACAATATTCAAGTCAAACTTACCCTCTGCCCAGTTCCAAGAACAAGCTGATAAGATACATGTTATTGTTTTGAACGCATTTTTTATAAAGCTATCACAATTATAGAATATAGTGATGGGCATGGACATCAAAAAACGATTCGAGCTGATCAGAAGGAACACGGAAGAGATATTGACGGAGAACGAACTTAAAACGCTCCTCGCCAAGAAAAAACACCCATCCGCCTATATAGGCCTCGCGATCACGGGGAAGCCCCACATAGGATATTTCATCCCCATGATCAAAGTGAGCGATTTCTTAAAAGCGGGATTCCATTTCAAGATCCTGTTCGCTGACATACACGGACACCTTGACGACCAGAAAACGCCTTTCGAATTGCTGGACGAGAGAATGAAATACTACATGGAGGTCATCTCCGGGATGCTCGATTCCATAGGGGTTGAAAAGAGCAGGCTGAAGTTCGTGAAGGGAAGGGACTTCGAGCTTGATCCTAAATATACGTTAGACATGTACAAGCTCTCCGCCCTTAACACCTTCGCCCGCTGCAGGAGAGCAGCCTCGGACGTGGTCCGGTTCGGGAAGGAGCCCAGGCTTAGCGGATTCATCTACCCGATACTCCAGGCGCTGGACGAAGTATACCTTGATTGTGATGTCCAGTACGGAGGGCACGACCAGAGGAAGATCCTTGCCTTCGCCAGGGAGGTCCTCCCCACATTGGGGTACAAGAAGAGGGTGGAAGTGATGACCCCGATGCTTCCCGGCCTGCACGGGGAGAAGATGAGCTCATCTGAAGAGAAATCCAAGATCGATCTGCTCGATCCGCCCGAAGCGGTTAAGAAGAAGATAACGGGCGCTTTCTGCCCCGCGGGCAAGACAGAGAACAACGGCGTTCTCGCCTTCATGAGATACGTTATAATGGTCCTGAAAGAGGACCGGAAGGAGGAATTCCTGGTCGAAAGGCCTGATAAGTTCGGAGGGAACGTCTCCTACAGGGATTACCATGCCTTGGAAAGGGATTTCGTTTCAGGAAAACTTCACCCCCAGGACCTGAAGAACGCGATGGCGAAGGAAGTGAACAGGATGCTCGACCCCGTGAGAAAGAGGCTGAAGGGGAAGGAAGGCCTTGTCAGAAAGGCATACCCTGAAAAATGATCACTCCATGCCCAGCCTGTATTTGATCACTTCTCCCCTAACCCCGAGGATTTAAAAAATGCCCTAGCTAAATAGATAGATGTTCTTTTGGGACCGGTCCGCAAAAGATCAGAAAACAAGAATAATTAATCAAAGAAGCTTACCCAGATTGAATTCGAAATTAGAGATGATTTCTAAAAGGTTGGCTGCTCTGACCTGTCCCATTTCGAATAACTTCTTCTTACAATGAAAAACGAAGCGGCTATGAGGACAGGCCCTGCCAGAAGATAGAAAGGGTTTATTATGGAAGAGAATATGCCGGCAAGCAGAATGGGGGCCATTGCAACCAGGAAGATCAGGAATATCTTGGCGTTGTAAAAAAGAAGGTTCGGGTAAAGCCCTCCCAGATATACTTTTACGGATACGGTGTATGAGGATATCGAAACGAACGTGACCAGAGCGAAAACCAAATACCCTGTCTCCCCTGTTAAAAACCCGGCCAGTATAAGAATCACGAGAGGGACGAAATTCATTATTACGTATGTACTAAGCTTGCTTTCCAGAATAGATGAGACCTTGACGGGAAGGAAGAGATACGAACTGAACAAATCGAATTCGGTAAGCCAGTCGTAAATCGAGGAAGCCACAACTCCCATCAGTATGGAAAACATGAGAAGGAAATTCGCTAGAGGAATGATTTCCAGGAAAACGAAAAGAATCACCCAGATCAAAAGAACCGGGAAGATTAAAGAGAATAATATCTTCCCCAGGCCTCCCTCGCTCCTGTGGAGGTCCAGAAGATCCTTTGCCATGAAATGGTTCCCTGCAAAACTTAACCTTTCCGAGAGGGAGTCCAGAGAGTTCCTGAACCTCCTTTTGGTCTCAGGATAGTCAACCTTGATGAAATACAGAGAAAGCCCCGAAGGAACGATTATCAGTATAAGCGAATAGGCGAGCCATTCTAGGGACTGGGAAAGGAAGAGGGAAAGGGAAGGCAGGTAATTCAGTAAATCAAAACTGAGGTAGCCTGCCCCCAGGAAACCCGCAATCGATAGAAGGACCAGTATCGCGATCATTCCTTTGCTCGAATGCGCGTATATTGTCGAGAGGAGAAAGACGATGGAAAGCCCTATGAGGAAGGAAAGTGTCAGGGTCAGGAAAATCATCAGGTAAGAAAAAATACTTACCGGGATGAAGGGGAGAGCAAATGCGAGCCCCAGCATGAACGGGATGATCCACATCAGTAAGTAATAAATGACGTCCTTCACGAAGAAGTTCAGGAATATCTTCCTTTCGGAAACAGGAAGCGTTCTTGATGAATACGCTATAAGGCTCGCCTGACCGAACCTCCTGTTCATGGCCTCCCTTCCGAAAAGGCCGAAACCCCCGATGCTCATCCCGAAAAGCACGAACATGTAGTGTGCTATCAGGACGATCTGCCCGGGTGTCATTATTGCCCGGAAAACAGGAAGGAATATAGAGCCTGCAAACGCGAAGGCGAAGAGGAGGACAGGGAACAGGGCGAACATGAGATTGCCGAACATGGTGGAATGCATCCGCCATTCTTCCTTTATCATCTTGTTCAGGATCTCGAACATCCTAGGCCTCCTTTACCAGCTTCAGGAAGAAATCCTCAAGGTGCTGTTTCTTCCTTTTAATGTCCCTTATCGGGCCTTCGTGTATTATCTTCCCTCTGTCGATTATCCCGATTCTCGTGCATATCTCCTCGGCTATTTCCAGGACGTGCGTGCAGAAGAATATCGTCCCGCCTTTCCTGACGTAATCCTTCAGGTAGTCCTTGACCTTCCTCTGTATTACAGGGTCAAGGTTTATCAGGGGCTCGTCTATGAAAGCGAGCTCTGGCTCGTGCAGAAACGCTTGCGCGAACATCAGCTTCTGCCTGGTTCCCCTGGAAAGGTCCTTGCAGAGGACCTCCTCCTCCCCCTCGAATTCCAGGAACCTGAACCACTTGTCGGACCTTTCCCTGATGTTTTCGAGTTTCCTTATCCTTCCCACGAAATGAAGGTATTCCTCCGCTGTCAGGAAACTGGGAGGCGTTTCCTGCTCGGGAATTATCCCCACGATATCCCTGACCTTGATCGGATCCCTAAGGACATCCATTCCAAGAACTTTCACCTCTCCTGCATTCGGCCTTATCTGGCCGGTCAGGAGCTTAACCGTAGTTGTCTTCCCCGATCCGTTCGGACCAAGCAGGCCGAAAAGCTCGCCTTTTCTGACGTTCATCGTCACGTTATCAACAGCTTTCAGATCGCCGAATTTCTTTGTCAGGTCCTTTATCTCTATTACCTTATCCATTCTCTCACTTCACTCAAGAATCCAGGGGACGTACACCGCGACCTCCTTCACCCCGAACCTCATTTCCTTTACCGGCTTCTTCCCGTATTTCTCCCTGGGGTATACCCAGTACGCGGACACGAGAATGTCGTAACCCCTTTTTTCCCTTGTCCTCACCCTGACCCTAAGCTTCTTGACGTAATCGCAGATGTACCACTCCGGTTTCTGCTTTTTAGCGTAGTCCTTCCTCTTTATCGAGAGGAGCAGTTCAAGCCACCCATTCCTGACGCGTTCCTGACCTATCCTTGTCATGGCCTCCACGTCCTCCTTCACGGACAGGATGTCCCCCTGGGAGAGGCCCACGAAACCGTAGGGGTAGGGATGGGAATGGTATCCCCCGATTATCTCCGTGCCCAGGGATTCGAAAGCCCTCAGTACCCTCCGGAACGCCGCCTTGTTCCCGTGTATAACCTTTGAGGGGGTTCTCTTTTCAGTCTGGAAGGGATAGACCTCCTTTACGGAAACCATCTCTCTCTTCTTCCCGTTTATCTCGTGTACGGCCCTCCTCCCGAGAAGGGCACCGTTCGTTTCCCTGTTGTAAACCTCGATAGCGGAGGTTAGTATCGAGCGGAACGTACGCCTCTCTATGAAGATGTCCCTGAATTCAGTCGCGTCCCTCCTTCTCCCCGCCCTGGATCTGAACCTCATATTGAATAATTGTGCCGGGGGTTAAATAAAACGACTCCGGAAAATCCTGCACAAAAGGCTTATAAGCGTTCGCTCACAAATATTTAGCAATGTCTACCGAAAACGCAACCGGAAAAGCAGAATCGATTTCTTTAATCGGTAGAATGTTCAATCACGATATCCTTTTCTGGATGTACTGGTAATCCCGGTCATTTCATCCCTTTCTAAAAAACCTCTGGTTTTGAAATGATCTTCCAATATGTTTCCGGGCTGAGAGAGGAGTCTGAAAACCTTTGCGTAAACGAGATACTTGATTTTTCCCTTAAACTCGCGAGCAAGCACCTCAACGGGAAGAAGATCAGGATACTCAGGCTCATATCGGAACAGGAAGAGCCTATGACGATAACCTCCGCCGTCGACCTCATCTCCAACGCCCTTTCCTGCCCGAAATCAACCGTATGGATGAACGTGAATTTCCTCAAAGAGCTGGGCCTTATCCAGAACGGGAGGGGAAGGCCGGTCAAGGTAACGAACATAGGGATGGTGATACTTGACATAAAAAACAGGGAAGGAGGTGAATAGAATGGTAGACGTACTTGACAACTGTTACGACAGAGAAATTGCGATTATGCTTAACGCAAGAGGGATTATTCAGGGAAAGTTAATAACAAGAGATCCAAGTAGTCAAAAATTTCGGAATTATCTTGATAAACTGGATATCCTTAACAATGAATTGGAGAAAAAAGGCATTCCGCAATCCCAAGATACTAGTGGCTACGGGATATACGGAGACTGAAACGAAAGGAGGTGAGAGTATGGAAAGAGAGGAAGAAATGGGTGGTGGCCTCTGGCTATAGGACAAAAAGAGAGTTAAATTACAAGACACCAAGCGACAGGATAGAGCATTACAGGACATTGATAGAGGATGCCTATGGATTAGAAGCCGCGGAAAGGATATTCGAAAATAGGAGGTGTAAAAATGAAAGTGTTTAAGAAGAGAGGTGATAATCTCTGGCTCGGTTGAGATCCACCTTTATACCGAGCAAGATTTGAATTATTTATACGGTTACAAGTCTGGAACGTTTTTCAAGCGACAAGGCGATTCGCTAGAAAGGATAGAAATGGATGAGCTTCCGCACGGGGTCAAGAAACACAGTGAAACGGGCTTTCTCGCTGTTGTAAAAAGACTGGGCTACTCTGGTGTTTCAGACCCTATACCCCACGCGCCGCAATTGCACTACTGTTACGATGTGGATAGGAAGGAATACTTTCTCAAGATCCCCTCTCACTATAGTCAGGACGATTTTTTCGTAGTCTTGCCAGAGGAGAGTGTTCCAGATGATGCTCTCCAGAAATGCCGCCGGCTAGATAGAATAAAAGAAGATGTGGAAAATGGAGTCGTTGACAGATTGCTGAGAGGTCATTGGTGAGTTCTTGGGGAGGGAAAACTCCACCCCTCCCTAAATTATTATAATACCCAGAACACCTATAATAAAATAAGTGGACACCATGGCGTTAGAGATCAACCCCTGGGGCTCGGAAGACGTGAAGGATTACGAGAAGCTGGCTAAGGAGTTCGGCATACAGCCTTTCGAACCCCTGCTGAAGAGAATTAAGGACCCTCACCTAGCCATGAGAAGAGGCCTGGTTTTCGGCCACAGGGACTTCGACAGGATCCTCGATTCCGTTAAAAGGAAGGAATGCTACGCCATGATGACGGGACTCATGCCTTCCGGGAAGTTCCACCTCGGCCATAAGATCCTGGCAGAGCAGATCATCTACCACCAGCAGGTCCTTGGGGGAAGGATATTCCTCTGCGTCGCCGACATCGAGGCATACAACATGCGGATGAACGACATGGAAGCCCTCCGAAATACAGCGATAAACGAATATCTTCTGAATTACATCGCCCTCGGCCTCAAACCCAAGAACTGCGATTTTTACTTCCAGAGCTCCCGCTCGAAAGACCCGGACCAGTCGAACGCCTTCTACAGGCTCGCTGGCATGGCCGCGAGGAAGACTACTTTCAATGAAATGCGCGCGATATACGGCGAGATTTCGCCAGCAAAGGTAATGTCCGTTATGATACAGGTCGCCGACATCCTCCACCCCATGCTCCCCGAGTTCGGGGGATTCAGGCGCGTGGTCGTCCCCGTGGGGATTGACCAGGACCCTCACATGCGCCTGACCAGGGACATTGCCTTTCGCTTCAACAAGAACGAATACGCGTTCCCTTCCCTTCCGTCCTCCACCTATCACCGCTTCATAAAAGGCCTGAAGGGAGGGAAGATGAGCTCGAGCGACCCGCTTTCCTACATCGCGCTCACGGACGACCCGAAAACCGTGAAAAACAAGATCATGAAGTACGCGTTCTCCGGGGGAAGGGAAACGGTCGCCGAGCACCGGAAGAAGGGCGGAATCCCCGAGGTAGACGTGTCCTACCAGTATCTCTACTCCCAGTTCGAACCCGACGACAGGAAGATAAAGAGGATCTACGAGGACTACAAATCGGGATCGCTCCTCACGGGCGAGCTCAAGCAGATCCTGATAGAGAAGCTCGAATCCTTCCTCGGCGACCACCAGAGGAAGAGGGAAAAGGCAAAGAAACAGGTGGACAAGTTTCTTAAATAAGCGTGTTTATAAAATTTCAATTTTTAAGATAATCATGAGTTTTTTAACAGAAAAGGAAACAAAAGAGTTTGAATATTTGAATAAGAAAATCAGTTCAAGAAAGGTTTACGAATGGATAAAAAGTCAGGAGAAGTTGAAAGATGTGAAAATCCAATACAGGGAAATTTTTGACATAAATAATGGACAATATGCTCCCTTGTCGCAAGACATATTCCCCTCAGATGAACATGAGTTTAGAAGATGGGTAGAGCTTATGGAGAAAGGCGGGGATACAGGTTATTGTTCTTGGGACCGGCTCGGATTAAATGATCCATGCCCATTTGTAATAGCCGAAAATGTCCCTGAAGAGTTTCAGGGTTATGTAGGAATACACGAAATATTTGAAGGCAAAATTTTACCTATAGCTACAAATTCATATCAAGACCATATGTTCCGTGCATCAGAGATGGGATCTGATATCAAATTACTTACTCCTCCCTCAATTGATGCTCATAGATTTGCGTCTAAAATAGAATTGGCAAATGTTTTCTTAAGAGGTGAGGATTTCTCATTAAGATATCTTAACTGGGCTCCTGATGCATATTTTCAGAATGCCGATCCATATTTTTTCAAAGATCGCCAGAGAACTGATATGAATGTACTTGAACTGACAGTTAATTTTCTTGAAACCTTAGGAATCAGTCAAGAAAGGTGGGGCAAAGAATTTCCTTGGCTTAAAGGTCGATAAGTTTCTGAAATAGCAATCAGCCCCTTCTGATCACGAACAACAGCTCATCGAAGCCGCTCATTGTCTCGCCTGATTTTTCTTCACGGCGTTCCACTACCCTGAAGTCTTTCAAGACCTCCAGCCAATGCTTCGCTGTCCACTTGTTCATATAGATCCCCCGGTCCCATTTTCCCCTCTCGTTCTTCCCGAAGACAGGGACGCTTCCGATAATTAGGGGCGCGATCCCAAGCTGCTTTCTCAGCAATTTCGGGATGTCATTTTCAGGGAAATGCTCCATCGTTCCCCCGTGAATTACCGCATCGAAAGAATCCTCCCCGAACATCATGTCTATTTTGTACAGATCGCCCTTTAGAATGCGGATGTTGCCCCTCTCCCCGAACTTCTCGGAATTTATCTTTGCGCATTCCAAAACCTTGTCCTCGATTTCAATCCCGGTAACCCTGTAGCCCAGAAGGGATAAGGGGATAGCCGTGCAGCCCAGCCCGCAGCCCACGTCCAGGATTTTAGATCCCTTTTCGAGGTATTTCCTGAAAAATGGAAGCTCCCTCTTAACCATCTCGTAATGCCTCTCGAAGTCCTTTTTCGAGAAGACAACGTTCATGCTGGAACTGAATTCCTCAAACCAGCTGACTTTTTTCATGATTTTAATAGGAAAAATAGCTTTTATTAGTTGCAGGCGGTATGCTATTCGGAAATTCTCATCAAAGATTCCAGAACAACAGGCAGTTCCCTTATCCCGTCATCTTCCCCGAAATGCTTCATCCCCTTTTTAACAACAACTTCCGCCCCTGCATTTTCCCTGAACACGTCCCCGTACCTCAAAGGGACGTAAGGATCGTTGTCCGAGTGGATCGCGACGAAGTTCTTGCAGTGGGATTTTATTTTGTCCCAGTCAACAGGCCTTTCAAAAAAATCCGCGATTTCCCCGTATCCGAGGCTGTCCGTGAAGCCCGCGACTAAAACGCACCCGCCGACCTTTTCGTTTTCTTTCAATGTTTCAAGATATCTAATTATGGCTATGCACCCCAGGCTGTGCCCCACGAAATAGCAATCCTCATCGGGCTTCCCGACCGTTCCTTTTAAATGATCGACCCAGGCTTTCATTTTAGGGTTTTCGGCATCGGGCATTGCAGGGATGAATACCCCGAAGCCCTTCTTCTCCAGCTCTTTTTTCAGCCAGGGCCTCCAGCATTTTTCCGGGCTCCCCTGCCAGCCGTGTATCACAAACACCCTCCGCATAGTATTAAATACCAGTCAAAAATTTTTAAACCTTCCCGAACCAAATAATTCTATAATGCGGGGGTACCCAAGAAGCCTTTTCCGGACGCAACGCAAGTCACAAAAGGCTTCATCGAAAAGGAAAGGCTTGGCAATGGCTAAGCGCATGACCACCTGAACAATTGGCTCAAGTGGTCTTGGGCTTAAGGGGCAGGACTTAAGTAAGCCTTTTTCAATAAAAGGCTTAAGCGAAAAGGAGCTTCGCTTCACTGCGTTATGCTCACTTCCGACTTAAGTGTTGAATCCGCAAGGATGATGAAAGGCCCTTTGGGAAATCCTGTGGCTTAGTGCCTTCGTGGGTTCGAAATACAGCTTTTTCAAGAAAAGCTGTAGAGCAAAAGGAGCTTCGTTCGCAAGCTTACTCGCTTCCGCGAGAATCCCATCCCCCGCATTCTCAGATTTATTAATAAACTTCGACATAATTCTAAATATGGCAGTTTTCGGGAAGGACACGGGGGCGAACCTGGAGAAGATCGCCGCCGAGCTGATAAACAGGGTCAATGAGAACATCCGAAGGCTCCGGGTTCTGGAGAACAGGGTGAAGTCCCTGGACAACCGGATCAACTCCATGGAGCAGAACTCGCTCGCTCATTCCAAGAATGACCAGAAGTCCCTCTCGGAGAGGGACTCAAGGATGGCCTTTATCGAGGAGAGGTTGAGAAAGAGCGAGATGTTGACCAAGGAGATAATCAAGCAGATGAAATTCGTTTCCACCAAATCGGACGTGGAGGAGCTGAAACATCTCGTGGACATCTACAATCCCCTGAAATCCAAGTTCATTACAAAGGAAGAGGCAGAGAACCTGATAAGCGAGAAGCTGCCCTAAAGATAATCTTTTAAGGAGCAAAATTAAATATAAATTAATTGGTGATGTTTTATGTTCCCATTCGGCAGGAAGAAAAAAGAACAGGACGGTGATGCACCTCCGTTCCAGGGACGTTCTCCCTCAGGCAGGCCAAGGGGTGTCCCGACTGCTGAAGTGCAGGCTCTTTCTTCGAGAGGGGTCGCAGAACCAGATATAATCAACACCCTCAGAAGGGAAGGATATTCAGTAGGCGAGATAGACCAGGCGATGAAGGAAGCCTTGAGGGGGAGGGTCGCTCCCGAAGGGTTTCCGGGTCCGCCATCAGGACCACCAGCTTATGAAGAGCCGTACGAACCGGAACCGCTTCCTCCTCCGGAGCCTTTGACTCCCGAGTCCTCGAGAAGGCCGATAAGGAGGGAAAGGGATTTGCCTCCGAGCCCGCTGGGTGAATTTTCAGGCATTCCAAGGGGTGAGAATTTTTCGGGTAATGAGGACGAACCCTTGAGCGGGCCAGAATTCCCGGAAGAAATGCCGGAACCTCCGGCCGAGAGAAGAAGGAGAACGAAGGGCTTTGACAGGAGGGAGATAGAAGAACTTACAGAGGTGCTGGTGGAGGAAAAGCTCATGGGAATGAAAGAGAGGTTCGATTCAATAGAGGCGCGGTTCCATCAGACCAATAACAAGATAAGCACGCTTTCCGAGGAGATCGGAAGGCTGAAGTCCTCAAAGGGAGTGGAAGTAAAAGGAATAGAGGAAAAGATAGACAGCTACAAGCAGAACATGAACGAGCTTAACGGAAGGATAGAATCTATGGAACGAGCCCTTAAGGATTCGCTTTCCCCCATGCTCGATTCCCTGAGGTCGCTTTCCGAAACAGTGAGAATGCTGAAGAAGGGATAAATTCAAGCTGTTTGCTTCTTAAATCGCTTAAATATTAGGCCTACCTCTTCAGTTTGAGGATAATCCTGTTGGTCCTCCCGAGGTGCTCCACATCAACTATGCCCCTTTCCTTCAGGCTCGCCACTAGTCTCGATACCTTCGCCTTTGAGAAATCAGATTCCCTTACAATGACCCTCTGGATGGCCTGCCCCTTGCGCTCGGCCAGTATGTCTATCAACCTTTTCTCATCCTTCTTGAGGACGGGCATGACAACATTGAAAGAGGATTCCCTTTGCGTTCTCTTTATATAGCCTACCGCGATCACCACTATCAGAACAAAGGCGGTTATCACTATTATGGCGACATCGTAGAAAGAACCCGCTCCGACGGGCATGGAATACGAAACCGAGAATTCAAGATCGTCCCCCATCTTCACGTCTTCCTTCTCCCAGTACACCATTATGTGCCTCCCGTCGCTGATGGTTTTCCCGTATCTGGGGGTGTAAGACTCGTTTGGAGAACTGGTCTTGATGGTTGCCGTCTCAGGCAGGTATACTATGCTGAAAACACTTTCCACGGGAAGGTCAACAAGGTAAAGAGAATCAAACCTATAATCATCACCGTTTTTCACAACGTTTTCCCTTGTCTCGAAATCAAACTGTATCTGTGTTTTGTTCTCCTCTCCCGGGTTCGTGAAATCGCATGATATCACGGTCCCGGAACCTTCCTCCCTTGCCCTGCAGTCCGCCTCCCCGTATTCGCTTCTGAACTGCAGGCCGTACAGCCTGAATTTTGTCCTGTAATCGAAACTTTCCTTTAGCGAATCAAAAACCAGGATCACGCTGTTCCTTGCTGTCATGTCAGCGTCCAGGCGTGTCTCTATCCCGTAATATTCCAGGTTCTGGGAGCTTGCGCTGTTGGCGAGCAGTAGAAATACCACTAAAGAAAACATTGCAACCTTTGATCTCATAGTTACTTATAGAGAGCAAAGGCTTAAAAGTTTTTGAAACTGTTTCACAACATTAACCGGTATCTATAGAAGCAATAAAATTTTTATTGATCACAGGCTCCTGGAAATTGCAACTGTTTCACAGGTCTGGACGCCTTTGATTTTTTTGATCTTTTCCTCCAGCTCGTCCATCTTCCCTTCCTCGTCAGGGACGAGCTTCGTGAACTTGAGGGCCTTCAGCCCGAACGCCACGGGCTCCTCCTCCAGCCTCTGGGGTTTTAGATCTTCCAAACCCTTCCTTACCTTACCGAAAAGTCCCATGTCACTTGGTATAATCTTGAAGACAACGATCACGTCTCCCATAACAACCACCTTTTTTACCGGTTCGGAATCTTCCGCATCTTTCAAAAACTTACGGTCCTATGAACTTGCAGGATTCGCACATGTACGTGTTCTCGAGCTTCTTGCACCTTTCGCACCTGACGATCTTCTTCTTCGCACAGCTGGGGCAGTCGAATTCCACCCAGTTCTTCTGGGTCTCTATCCTCACTCCGCAGCTCGAGCAGTTCATGTTGAAACCTTCCGATATCAATAATTATGGGGCTTAATATTTAAATGTTGTTTAACTTGTATGGATTATTTCTCTATTAATGAAAAATTAAATTATTAACTAAAAAGTAGTAATAAACGATAACTTTATAAATAGAAATTTTAATATTTATACATGAAAAAGTGTGGAAGTATGAGAAAATATATGGTAATGGGAAGTTTATTGCTAAGTCTGTTTGGATGCGAGAGAAGTCTGGGCGTATACACAGATAGATATGTTGACACACCGTTGCATCCTGATAGAACATATGTTACCAGGGTTTTCCATGTGGATACGAATAAAAACGGCGAGATTGACATGGGCGATGAAGTGCGTTCGGAAACCGTCTGCATAGACGGCCGCCACAATCCGAGGGATTCGTTTGAGATGTTGCCTAAAAGGCCCATTATTGAATACGATATAAGAAGATTTAAAGAAACAAAAGAATCCGCCAAGCATTAATTTTATATATACACCTTATAATAATACTGATATGCCGTTTGGCGCAGATTCCATCTGCGCCTTTCGAAAGCACCAATGAAAGGAGGGATGATATGCCAGCATTCATTAAGTTTGAAGTGCCCAAGGATCTGGCTGACAAAACCTACGAGGCTGTCGAGATCGCGAAGAACACCGGGAAGCTCAGAAAGGGAGTAAACGAGACAACCAAATGCATAGAGAGGGGATTAGCCAAACTCGTGATCCTGGCAACAGACGTAACTCCTGAGGAAATCCTCATGCACCTGCCCGTGCTATGCGACGAGAAAAAGGTCGCCTACGTGTACGTGCCCTCAAAACTGGAACTTGGCAAGGCAGCGGGGGTCGACGTGGCGACTTCAAGCATCGCCATAGAGGAGACAGGGGATGCTAAGAGGATTGTAGAGGAAATAAGAAAGAAAATGTTAGCCTTGAGCAAGAAAAAGTAAGGCGTAAACATCAAATGAAGCATATGGAATATGCTTCTCAGTAAAGTTCAGTAAGGCGTTTAACATGGCGGTATCAGCTGAAGTGATACAGATCCTGGACAGGATGGGAGTGAAGGGAGTAACCACTGTCAGATGCAAGGTTCTCGAAGGCAGGGACAGCGGCAAGGTCCTGGTCAGGAATGTCGTGGGGCCGATCAGGAAGAACGACATAATAATGCTGAAGGAAACGGAAATGGAGGCCGCTGGAAGGATGTCAAGGGGCAGGTGATCAAGGTGAAGTGCTCTATATGCGGGGGAACCATCCAAAAGGGAAGCGGCAAGATTTTCGTAGGCAATGACGGAAAGATTTCCCAGTTCTGCTCTTCAAAGTGCAACAAGAACTGGAAGCTGGGGAGGGTCCCCAAAAAGCTAAAATGGACCTCTGCCAGGAAGGAAAAAAAGAAGTGACTACTTTCTTGAGACCTTTTTCTTGATTTTTTCCCTGGTCTCCCTGGAGGCGTACGTGAGGACGATCAGGATTATTATTACGGCGAAATAGAGGAATGCCAGGCCTATTAAGGCGAGAACTACAGAAACAACCCCTCCAACCGCGAACATCGAGATTATTCCCAGGAAAGGGATTTCCTCGCCTCCCTTCATGAGGCTCTCCAGAAGAAGTGCAATCCCGGCGAAGACGAAGACCACCATACCGAGGAAAACCATTTCGTTCTCCGTCGCCGCGAGTATGGAAAGCGAGGTGAGAATCAGGCTACCTGTCAGGAACCCTTTCCAGGGGCTCAGCCAGTTCTTTATGTGCCGCGGATTGTACTCCATCCTCATGATAAATAATTATTCCCGGAAACTTAAAAAGAAAACAGAGGGGTCAACCAAGGTAGTCCGTTTCGTCCTTGAGCGCCCTCTTCCTTTCAGCCACCCTGGTCTTGAAGTTCTCGGACATCTTGTCATAGAACTTGACCAGTTCAATGTTTATGGAAGGCTTGACCTTCTCCATCGCTTTCTCGAAGTGTTTCTTTACAACTTCCTTCGCGTTTATGTTATCCCTGAGGGCGTTAAGGCCCGCTTCCCTGCACAGGGATTCTATGTCCGCTCCCGAATACCCCTCAGTCTGTTTCGCGAGTTTCTTGATGTCCACGCCCTTCAGGGGCATGTTCCTGGTGTGGATCTTGAAGACCTCTAACCTTGCCTTCTCGTCCGGGGCAGGGACGAAGACCTTCCTGTCGAACCTTCCAGGCCTGAGCAGGGCGGGGTCAAGTATGTCGGGCCTGTTGGTCGCTCCTATCACCACCACGTTGTGCAGTTCCTCGAGACCGGACATCTGGGTCAGGATCTGCGAGACAACGTTCTCCATGACCCTTGTCCCCGTTTCCAGGCCCCTCCTCGGGACGATCGAATCCATCTCGTCAAAGAATATTATGCTTGGAGCGACCTGTTTCGCCCTCTTGAAGACCTCCCGAAGACGTTTCTCGCTCTCGCCGACCCATTTGCTGAGGATTTCAGGACCCCTGATCGAAATGAAGTTAGCCCCCGACTCGTTCGCCACGGCCTTAGCCAATAAGGTCTTCCCCGTCCCGGGAGGGCCGTACAGCAGGACCCCCTTCGGGGGCTTTATCCCGACCTTCTCGAAGGACTTCGGGTTCTGAAGCGGCCATTCCACTATCTCCTTGAGGGACTGCTTGACCTCTTCCAGCCCGCCTATGTCCTCCCATTTGACGTTAGGTATCTCTACCATGACCTCCCTCATGGCGGAGGGCTCTACCATCTTTAGCGCGTTCTGGAAATCGTCTTTTATGACCTTCAGTTTATTGAAAACGTCCTGTGGCAGTTCCTCCTCCTTCTTCCAGGATATCTGGGGCAGGTTCCTTCTAAGTGCGGACATTGCGGCTTCCTTGGCCAGCGCCTCAAGGTCTGCTCCCACGAACCCGTACGTAACCCCGGCAAGCCAGTCAAGCCCGATATCGCTTTCCAGGGGCATGTTCCTGGTATGGATCTGGAGGATCTCCTTCCTGCCCTTTGTGTCCGGGACCCCTATCTCTATCTCCCTGTCGAACCTTCCCGGCCTCCTGAGCGCGGGATCCAGGGCATTCTGCCTGTTGGTCGCCGCGATCACTATCACCTTCCCCCTCGCCTTCATCCCGTCCATCAGGGCGAGCAGCTGGGACACCGTCCTCTTCTCCACCTCCCCGGTGACCTCCTCCCTCTTCGGGGCTATCGCATCTATCTCGTCAATGAATATTATTGACGGCGCGTTCTTCTCCGCGTCCTCGAATATCTTCCTCAGGTTCTCCTCTGTCTGCCCGTACCACTTGCTCATTATCTCGGGCCCAGCTATTGAATAGAAGTTAGCCCCCGACTCGTTCGCCACGGCCTTAGCCAATAAGGTCTTCCCCGTCCCGGGAGGGCCGTACAGCAGGACTCCTTTTGGAGGGTCTATGCCCAGTTTGGTGAACAGTTCCGGGTGCCTGAGCGGCAGCTCCACCATCTCCCTGATCTTCTGTATGGAATCGTGAAGCCCCCCGATGTCCTCGTACGTTATGGTGGGGATTCTCCCCGTCTCTATCTCCATGGCTTCCTTCCTGAGCTCCACCTGGGTCATGTCCGTTATCTTCACGATGCCTTCGGGGCTGGTCGAGACCACGGCAAGCTTGGTCTCACCCGGTATGGGCGTGAAGGAGAAATCCCCCAGCCCCTCTATATCTATGCCGAAACTCTTGAATATGTCATCAAAGGGGCTCGTCTCCCTCTGCCTCCTTACCACGGGGAAAGGAGAGATAACGTCCCCCTTCATAACGGGCCTCATGAAAAGGTTCTTCTTTAGGAGGTCCGGGTTCATCATCAGGGTAATCCCTTTCTGCGCGGGAGCGAGCGTCACCTTCTTGGCCTCCCTGAGGTCCGCTTTCCTGATCTTCACGGTCTCCCCCACGCCAACCCCTATGTTCATCCTGGTTATGCCGTCCATCCTCGCTATGTTCAGGCCGACGTCCGAGGGATATGCCCTTACGGCTATCGCTCCGGTTGTTTTCTGCCCGGAAAGCTCAACCACGTCACCCTCCCTGAGGCCGAGCCTGCCCATGTTTTTGGAATCGATCCTTATGATACCCCTTCCGGATTCCGACCTGTTCGTGAGCTCCCCGACCTTAAGAACTATCTCCTCACCCTTTTTCATCATAAACACCATCCTCCTTGAAAGTTATTTTATCAACATCAAGGTATTCCATAACGTTTGTATTATTGGAATTACCTATATTAAAATCTTCAAGTTTCGTTTGTTTCCCCTCGATCTTCGGCCTCGGCTTCAGGGGCTCCTTCCCCCTCCCGAGCATTCTGAATATCCCTCTCATGCTATCTCCTCATCCTTATTATGATCGAGTGCTTGGTCTTGATCACCTCGATTTCAGGCTCCCTGTTCACCATCTCTATTATCCTGACGTATCTCCTGACAGTGAGGTTGTGTATCCCTGTCCTCTCAGCGATCGCATTCAGACTCAATGCTTCCTCCTTCTCATCCTCGAGCAGCCTGAGGATCTCCTTCATTATCATTACCGGATCCCTGCGCATAACCCTTTTATCCAAAAGCGTTACCTTCGAAAGACGCAGTCTTTCAGACTACGTCAGACACCGGAAAACATACGCTTCCGCGAGTCATCACTTCCAATTAACGCCTTTCCTCCTTGACTATTAATCTACCTACATTCTGATGCAATGTCTATATACTGCAATATATAGACTTATACACTAAAAGTATTTAAAGCTTTCGGTGGGGAGGGCTTTGACCGGGGGGAGTGTGAAAACATTTTTAAAATTTACTTATACATCCTTTCTATGAGTATCCCTGACGATTGCAAATACACGTGCATTAAAATACTGAGATTTGCATACATAGATTTTTTAAATAACAAATATTCTCAATTGGACAAAGTAAAACAATCCTCTCTATCAAACAGGTTTAATTCAACAATTGAAACGATTAACGATTTGATAAATGGTGTAGAAAGTTACGTAAATTTAGTAAAAATTGATCAAGAAAATCTCCCGCCGAAAGAAAACATCGATTCTCGCCTTTATAAGAGGATGAAAGATCAAGGTGCAATAAAATCCGAAAATGAGCAAGAAAGCATTAATTTAAGCTGGGCGAAAAACAGATTGAAAAGTCACCTGTATTGGTTAGACGAAGATTTTGAATCTTTAGAGCGTCTGATAACATAATGCGCAAATGAATTCAAACCGCACCAGCTTTCAGGCCAGAATCCTGAATTCTTTCAGTCCCCGAGAACACGGAGTGTCAGGGGCAGGACTGGCCCCCAGTTGGAGGTCGAGCGGTCGCATTTTTCGAAAACTAGATCCTTGCAGGCGATCACGTCGTACATGTACGTTCCTTTCCCCGCGTCCTCCGAGATCTCGATACCGAAACGCTGGATCCCCACGTAGGTGTGGTTTATCCTGATCCGTTCCTCTGTGTGGTTTATCCAGCTGTTCATGTCCTTTTGAAGCGAAGGGCAGTCCGTGAAGTAGGAGCACTTGTATGCGGCCTTGACATCGAAATCCACCGCCGAGGGGAGAGCCTTCGCTATGAATTCATGGCTTTCCCCGTCCTGGTCCGTGTTGTAGAAGACGACGTAGAATCTAGTTTGTTCTCCAGGTGTGATCTGGAAATCGTTCAGCCCGATTATCTTGAAGGTGAAATCCCCCTTAAGGCTTTCCAGGCTTCGGTTCCCTGATACGTTTCCGACCACTATTTCAGTGGTGCCGTTAGCATTCGTTCCGCTCCTCTGGACGCATCCGCTGGCCAGAACAAGCAGGAACAAAGCAGCCAGGACGGCCAGACCCCCTAACCTCATACTTTAACTTTCGCTGTTCCCAAATAAAAATTAAAAGCTTGCCCGCAAATACCAATCATGGAACTAGTTGAAATTCTGTACAGGATCTCCCCCGTACCCGGCTACGATTTATGGGAGAAGAAAGAATTCGGGAACGTTTTTGACGGCCTGAACAGGGAGTTGTGGAGGGAGGGATACGAGATGTCGTACAGGATAATGAACGAAAGGAACGCGGAATTATCCATTTGTCCGCAGCCCAGCAGGATCTCGGAAAACGACAGGGGGAGGATCATGCCTAGAAGCGCGAGAGGATACCTCCTCTCAAAGGGAATGGAAATAAAGAAGGTCAGGAAAATAAGGAATCCATGTCCTGGAGACCTTCTCGGAATCGCGCTGAAACTGAACAGAAAGGAAAAAACAATGCTGATCGAGAATGATCCGGATGAAAGGGAATGTTTCCTGATAGTTCCTTACGAGGCCTCTGGCAGGAGGCACTGCCTTAAAAATCTAACCCCGAAAGATAGTTATGAAGATTGACACGTCAATGTGGAACGCCAACGACATCTGCAACCTGGAATTCTGCCGTACGAGTTTCTACATAAAAAAGAACTACCGTTTACAGCCGGAGCCGAGAAATTACTTCCACGCCCAGGTGCACCACTACATAAACCATGATTTTTGGGGCAAGAATTACGCGGATGCCCTCACCTTTTCCAAAGGCTGGAAGGGTCACTGGAATAAGGCTGTGAAGAAGAAGGGCGGCACCCTTAAATTCCGGCCCGCTGCTTTCATATCCCCCAAAGACCCCGTATACATAATAGGCTCCTATTACACCAAAGGCTCCCGGATACTCCTGGACTTTTACGAAAAAAACATATGGAAGAAAAGGGAGAACTTTTTGATTGACGATCCCTTCAAGGACCTGGAGGTCCGCCTGGACGGGTCCGGGTTCAGGGTAAAAATCGATGAGATGTGCATGTCCGATGAAGGCCCCTACCTCATAGACTACAACATGACGAAGTCCTCTCCCGAGGAGGTCGCCAAACACCTCAAAAGGGACCCCAAGATCATCATGATGAGCATGGCTTTCCGGGAGAATTACGGAAAGGAAGAGGCGCTTGCTGGAAAAAACCTCCTCCGGAACGGGGGCAGGACCGTCCTTGCCAAGATAACGGGTGACGATCATGCTGAATTCGCCGAAAGGCTCGAGAAGATCAACAGGGAAATGATGTACGGTGATTTCCCCTTCAGCCCCAGGTTCGGAAGCCACTGCAGGGAATGCGAGTGCTTCGATCACCACTGGGAGCTTTTCCCTGAAGACCAGGAAGAGCTTTCGAAAATCAGGAAACCCGGCTACAAAAAACCGGTCATGACCGGGAAGAACGTGGATTAGCAAAAATCAATCAATACTTTCTCATACGGGATAAACCCCTTTCCCCTTGTGGGAAAGGGTTACGAACTCCCCGTTGGTCCCTCTTTCAGAAACGCCCCTCTGGAAAGACATCACAACCTCTCCGCCCCTGAAGTTCTCAAAAAACTCCATATCCGTTTTATCCTTCTGCAGGACCGCCCTGTAAAAACCCGGAACGCCCGCATCCTTCAGAATCATTGCCTTCTTTCCCGGAGTAAAATACGCTTCCACGTTGTATCTCACATCCAGCGTGTTCATATGATTAGATTGAAAGATAATTTTATAAGGATTTACTTAAAATGAATTTACTTGTCAACCGGGGTCTTCCTGAACTCCACCCTCTTCTTGTATCTCTTCTTGTACTTCTTCTTTTTCTTGCTCTCGAAGTATTCGTCTCTTTCGGAACTCATTTCCTGCTCTTCCCCTTCTCCCTTTTACCTGCTTCCTTCGCTTTCGCGATCGAGTAGCCCTTGTCCTTCTTTACCCATTCAGTCGAGGTTGTCAGCGCGTAATAAATGGCGACCCCTATGAACATCGCCACGTAAACGATCGCCCATATAGCTATGAACACGCCTGCGAGAATCAGCGCACCCAGCGCCAGGGGTATCAGGACCGGAAGCAGGAGGAAAAAGGCAATGCCCGCTATTATAAGGGCGATAATTCCCAGCAGGAAAGCCCCCGTCAGCCTCAGGAAATATCTTTTATCCGGCATACCATCACCTCTTGCTCATCATCCCCCCGATCAGCATGCCCGCCGCGAGGCTTCCGCCTTTCCCCCCGTGATTGGGCAGGTATTCAGCAATCTTGCCCGCGAACTCGTTGATTGGAAGACTCTGCACCCATACCCTTCCGGGCCCCGTGCAAGTAGCGAGGAACAATCCTTCCCCGCCCCAGATCATGTTCTTTATTCCCTTAACCCTTTCAACCGAATACGAGACCCCGGAGTCGAACATCGCTAAATTCCCCGTGTCCACGCGTATCTTCTGCCCTTTCGCGAGGTCTATCTTGGTTACCTCGCCGCCAACGTTGAAGAAGGCGATGCCAGGGCCCTTTACCTTTACCAGTATCAGCCCCTCGCCCCCCAGCAGGCCGGCCCCTATCTTCCTGGTCCACGTCGCATCGAACGTGACAGAACCCTCCGAACACAGGAACGCGTCCTTCTGCGCGATCAGCTCCTCCCCCTCACTCAGACGGAGCGGGATTATCTTCCCCGGGAATTCTGAACCGAAGCTCACGAACCCCTTCCCCGCCAGGCTCGAGAAGTTGACCAGGAAGAAGGATTCGCCCGCGAACTTCCTCTTTATAGCATTCCAGAAACCTCCCCTCATTTTCGTGTCCATCTTTACGTTGTCGCTCATGAAGATCAGCCTTCCGGATTCCGAAACGATCGTCTCCTTCGGATCCACCTCTATGTTAAGAATCTGCATGGTCGTTCCCTGAAGATCATATTTCATCAAACCACCTCACTAATAATCTAATAATTCGGGAGAGGATTTAAAAATCCATTTTCGGCCGGAACCGAACAAAACCGAAACCCATATTATATACCCTCCCCAAATATAAACCATGAAAGGTATCGCTCCTTTGATCGGCGTGCTGGTACTGGCGGTCATATCAGCCGGCTTTCTATTCGTGGCGATGAACACTCCCGTTATCACGCCCGACCAGGGCCAGCTCAAGAAGTTCTCCTCCTACCAGGAACTTAAGACCTACCTGAACGAGAGCATGGAGATGGGTTATTACGGGCTCACGTTCGGCGGCGCGTACATGGAATCCGCTGCAGGTGGACCGGTCATAGCACAGGCGATCACCGCGCCCGGTGCGGCCCCCAAGGCCGCGGAGGATTCAGGAACCTGGGACTTCTCCACCACGAACGTGCAGGTCGAGGGCGTGGACGAGGCGGACATAGTAAAAACAGACGGGAAATACGTATACGTTGTCGCTAAGGGGAAGGTCTACATAATAGACGCATATCCCGCGGAAGTAGCGGAAATTATTTCCGAGCTGGAGATCGAGGGCAATCCCAGCGAGATCTACATAAACGACGGCATGCTCGTCATTTTCACCTCCGGGTACGGTTATTATCCCGTTCCACTTGAAGCGGGAGCCATGCCTGAGATAGCCCCGAGATATTCAATGCCCGTATCCCAGGCCTTGATTTACGATGTTTCAGACCCATCCGACCCGGTCCTTTACAGGAACCTCACGGTCGAGGGAAGCTATTACGATTCAAGGATGATAGGGGATTACGTCTACGTGATATCCCAGAAGCCCGTCCAGAGCATAACCGACCCCGGAATCCCCAGGGTGATGGCAGAGGGGAATCCGATTCCGGGATCTGGCGATGTCTACTACTTCGACGTTCCAGGCTACTCCCACCAGTTCACCACCATACTCTCCTTCAACGTCAGGAACGTGGAAGACCCGGAAAGCAAGGTCTTCTTGATGAGCTACGGGCAGAACCTCTACGTTTCCATGGACAACATCTACATCACCTACAGGAAAGAGGTGAGCCCGAAGAAGATGATGGAGGACATGATGGAGAAGGTCATTTTTCCAAACCTCCCCCCAGACCTCGCCCTGGAGGTTTCCGGCATCTGGAATTCCGACAGGTCTTACCAGGACAGGATGCAGGAAATAACCGAGATCTTCCAGGAATATTTCCAGTCCCTTGGGCCCCAGGAGGCCGCGAGTTTCATGCAGAAGATCCAGAAGGCCATGGAGGATTATTACATGGACATGGCGAAGGAGATGGAGAGGTCCTTTGTTCACAGGATCTCGATATCCGGGGGCGAGATAGATTACCGGGCCGGGGGAAGCGTCCCGGGGAACGTTCTGAACCAGTTCTCCATGGACGAATACGATTCCAATTTCAGGATCGCCACCACGGTGGGTCACGTGTCCAGAATGGGAGAAGCCACGAGCTTCAACAACGTTTACGTGCTCGACATGGACCTCAACATAGTCGGGCAGATAGAGGACATCGCCCCGGGAGAAAGGATATACTCGGCGAGGTTCATGAGGGAAAGGGCGTATCTGGTGACCTTCAAGAAGGTCGACCCGTTCTTCGTGATAGACCTGTCTGATCCCCGGAGCCCATCGATACTGGGGAAGCTCAAGATCCCCGGCTATTCCGATTACCTCCATCCCTTCGACGAGAATCACATAATAGGGATAGGGAAGGAAACGATCGAGGCGGAGGAGTCACAGGGCGATTTCGCATGGTACCAGGGGGTCAAGATGGCGATCTTCGACGTCACGGACGTGAGCGATCCGAAAGAGCTCCACAAGGTAGTGATAGGTGACAGGGGAACGGATTCCTACGCCCTTCACGACCACAAGGCCTTCCTCTTCGACAGGGAGAAGGAACTCCTCGTTATCCCGATACTCCTGGCCGAAATAGACGAGGAGCAGAAGAACCAGAGGCCCGGATGGGGCGTCCCGTACGGCGAATACAAATACCAGGGAGCCTACGTATACGACCTTTCCCTGGGAGACGGGTTCAACCTCAAGGGAAGGATCACCCACTACGATGACGATCAGGCCTTCCTTAAGAGCGGATATTACTACTTCGGGGACGACTACTCTGTGAAGCGCTCGCTCTACATAGGCAACGTCCTCTACACGATCTCCGGGGAGAAGATCAAGCTGAATTCCCTCGAGGATCTTTCCGAGATAAAGGAACTGGTTTTCTGAATCAACGCTTAAAAGATTTTTTGCCAATAAAAAAGATGAGAATACTGGAAAGAGAGGCCGAATGCCTTGACATTTCTGCCGTGAGGCCATGGAAAAGCTACAAGGTCATTGTTTACCAGAAGGCAGGGGACTGCAGGAGTGAGGGCAAGGGCAGCGAATTCTGCAGGGGGGATTGCAACAGCTTTTACATGAGCGTCGAGCTTTTAGAGACAGAGGACAGCGTGATTTTTCCCCTGCCCGAAGTTCTGCTCCCACCATTCGAATATTTCGAAAAAAACATGTATGTTCACAACGTCTTTAACCTTGAACAGCTTAGGGAATTTTCCGAGGGACGCGGCAGGCCGATGGGGGCAAAAAAAATCCTGTACAGGGGAACGGAAATCTATAAAGGCGCTGAAACCCTGGGGATATCAAAACCGCAATGCGGCATGGAGTATTTTAATTTTTTCCTTCCCCCGGAGACAAAAATTTTTAATGCAAATGCATCACTGAAGGAGTCCCTTGAGACATACAACGGGATATGGATCAACATGCCCTATTTCCTGGAAAGCGTGCAGAAAAACCTGAGCGATGAGGAGATGCTGCGCGAGGCGTCCATGATGACCGAAAGCAAATCGGGAATAGGATTTCTTTTGAACAGATTCGGGGAGGACTTCACTCAGATGGCTGTGGAATACAGGGAGAAGAAAAAGGGCAAATGCTGAGATGATTCGAACTCTTTTAAATTCTTCCCCGAATTCTCTATCATGATCGATTTCGACAAGCTGATAGATTCACACCTGTACAGGGAGATCAGGCCCAAGCAGGTCGGGAGGTATTATCCTTCCGAGATCGGGAACTGCCTGCGTAAGGTCTGGTTCACCTACAGGAAGCCCAAGGAGATGGACAGGGAGAAGCTCAAGGTCTTCCAGGTCGGCCTGATGCTCCACGACTTCATCTCGGACGTCCTCCGATCCGAGAAGACCCCCGGGGTCCGCCTGATACAGTCCGAGGTCCCCTTCAGGCTGAACTTCCCGGAATTCTCCGTATCCGGGAGGGTGGACGACGTTATGATCGTTGAGAGGGAGAACAAAAAAATCCTCGTTGAGGTGAAGTCAACCAAGCTCCTCTCCATGGTGAAGGAGCCGAGCCTCCCCCACGTGATGCAGATCCAGCTGTACATGCACGCCCTGAAGATCCCGGACGGCATGATCCTTTACGTGGAGAAGCCCTCCTTAAAGACGATCCAGTACGAGATAAAGTACGATCCGGAGCAGGCGAAAAAGATACTCGAAAGGTTCAGCGAACTCCACCGCTCCCTGAAAGGCGGGAAGATCCCCGGCCCGGAGGCCAAACAGAGGAAGGAAATGGGATGGATGTGCAGGTACTGCGAATATTCGGAGGAATGCGAAAGGGCGAATGTTTAAACAAAAGTTTAAACATAACAATATATCCGACCCAAGCCAAATTCTAAACATGGCCAAGAAGTCAACGCTAGAGAAAATATCAGATGTTCTTGACAAGGCGGCCAAACTGATGAAAGGTCCCTACAAGGTCGCTTCCGCCGGTGTGGTCACCGCCATAATAGGAGGACTTATCAAAATGCAGGCTCTCACCCAGACCTTCCCCGAGCCCTTCGACACCGCGGGCAACGTGATCATCTTTGTCGCCGTCCTCATGGTGGTTATCGACATCTGCAGGGGCGGGCTGCTGGATTAGGGGAATTCAGCTGTTTGGAGACTTATTAACCAATCCAGACCAATTAATAATTATGAGCAGAAAGCTCGGAACAACTTTCCTTTTGACTCTTTTTCTTCTGTCCATACTCTCCTTCCCGCAGGCCTCAGCGGACGGCATAATTTACTTCCATGACCCCGACATGCTTCACTGGGAAATCCAGAACGAGGACAGACAGTTATGCGCCATCAACTACGAAAACGGAAAACAAAACATGATACTGGCCGTCGACGCAATCGATCTGAAAGGCGATAAGGCGGTATGGCTGTTCCCCGTCCCCTCAGAACCGGACGATACAGAAGTTGACATCATAAAGGGATTTCCGGAATTATACGGATATGACATACTGGAGAGCAACGACAATATAATTTCCGGGTCTTTCATCGCAATTAGGTTTACCCAGGTCTACACCCTTCCGGCCCTGTTCTTTCTCCTTACCGGGCAATTTGCATACGGAGGGGCATTAGGACCGGGGGAAAAATACGACATCACCATTCACGAGCACATAGAAAAGATGGGCCTCACAACGGAACTGATAACGGCAGAGGATGGGAACGCCTTTTACAGTTACCTGACCAGCAGAGGATTCGATCTGCCTCCGGAATCGAAACCGGTTCTGGACGAATACGCAGGGAATGAATACACCTTTGTGGTATCCTGGATTTCGGATGTTGAGCAGTTTAAGAACGAATCTGGGACAAGAGGCCTTTTCGAGGGAATGAAGAACACCATCGGGGTATCTGTCAGCTTCCCCACTGACAAAATCTATTTCCCGATGAAGCCCACAAGCGTTTACGGAAACAAAAAAATACCCATGTTGATCTACGTAACCGGGCTTGTCACCCCCGAACTCTACCCCGAAATAGAGCAACACGCCCAGGTCAATTATTTCCAGGACCGCTACAATGTGCCCGACGAATTATCCATTTTCTTTAACGGGAAGGGGAGAATTGATGATCTGAAGTACACGAAAATAAAACTGGAAGCGCCCTCAAATATTTTAACAGGGGACTTGTGGATAAGCGATACGGTCCCCCCGGATGTTATTAAGGCGGAGTTCATAAACACGAACATGTGGTGGTTTGCGATAATAATATTCATTTTCAGTTCCTGCCTGGCGAGCCTGATATCCGGACTGATTGTCTACAGGAAGGACAAGCCATCCCTTACAAAATTCACCCTCTTCGGCCTGGCCAACTTCATCACCCTTCTGGGATTAGCGATCCTGGCGTGCACAATGAGAATAGGCAGCAAATTCACCGGGGCAGGAAAGGATGAAATGAAAGAGGTGAAAATTTCAAAATCCGCAAAAACCACCCTGATAATAGCCCTTATATTCTCGGCGATATTGATAGTCACCTTCTTTATTGTAATGTTCAGGTTTATTGCCGGATACGCCAGTATTTTCTTGTTTATAATAATGTTAATGCCGCTTGCACAGTTTTTTATGATCATATTCATTTTGGTTTTGCCATTTGTGCACATTTTTTACAGGGACAGGAAACTTTTCAAGTTCATCTTCCTCTTCTCCCTCCTCTTCCTTGCGATAACCCTCCCATTCGAGCTAGCCCTGCTTTTCGCTATTTAGACCAGCAGCCTTATCCCCATTACAAGGACGATCACGAAGAACATTCTCTTTATCCACACCGGATACTAAAAAGTTTTCACTCCAGCATGGACCTCAGCCCCTCCTGCGAAACCCCGAACCTTTCGGAAATCCTTTCAATGAAACTATCCTTCGGCTTCCTGTTCC